>JAEEGG010000763.1_pt1 | contig 94672 bp, 86 predicted proteins | sample 9134161 | NCBI WGS metagenome assembly JAEEGG01 (sample SAMN16246543, study PRJNA631951) | gut metagenome | biome: gut microbiome; feature: rumen; material: CR-attached | host: Bos | place: Iran: Karaj | collected 2018-10
GCCTGAAAACACCCCTGTTTTCCAGTCGGACTCCTCGGGCAAGGAGAAGGACTCAGAAACAGGATATTACTATTTCGGAGCTAGATATTACAATCCTGATTTGAGTCTGTGGTTAAGTGTTGACCCGATGAGTGACAAGTATCCAAGTCTGAGTCCATACAATTATTGTGCTTGGAATCCGATGAAGATAGTGGATCCGGATGGGATGGATACCATATACTATAATTTAGACAAGGTCAAGATAAAGACAATTGCATGTGACGATAATGTTACGATGTTGGCTCTGACAACAGGGAAAACGGTAGATTGTCAGAAATCTGTTGATGTGAGAAACATCAATTTATCCCGGATGGATGCACTGTATTCATATTCTGATGCAAATGACATTGAAAATGCTTATTATGTTAATTATAATGGAACGGAATCTGAAACTTTTTATAGCGACAATCAAAGTTGTGAGATAAAAGGAGGTCCTTATATGTATGATGTCCATACACATTGTAAAAATTTATTTAAGGATGGTAAAATTGTAGGATTCGGCCAAACGGAACCTTCCGAAGACAAAGATATGACAAAACCAGAAGGCCGGTGCAAGTTTGGAATAATATTGGGTTATGCGAAGCAGAGCACTATGGGTAGTGTTGTAAATTTTGGTGGTGGACAGGAATATGATCCATCATCCATTAGGTTAGAGAGATGGATTGGCTTTTACGATAATAACGGAAGATTTGCAAACATAAGATACGACAAATTTAAATCGACGGTTGGGTATCTACAAAAAAAGCTACAATAATGAAAAGAATATATTTAATGTTTTTTTTCATAGGCATTAACCTATGTTTAACCTATGGTCAAGACTCCATATTTTATTTTTCAAATTCAGGAATAAAGGGTATGTATGGAGGAAACGAGGATGGTATAATTGTTCCTGCAATTTATGAAATAGAACTACCTTACCAGCCGTCACAATTTTTTCACACCCCTCATGAACAGTTAATAATTATGCCTGATGGATGTATTCTTTATATCACACAAGAAACATCTCCAACACAGAAATACTCACTGTATGATTTTGTTAACGTTCTTGAATCGTTTGGTGTTGACACATTGACAGAACAATTTGAAAGATTTGATGAAGATAAGATAATCCAACTGTATATAAAAGGGAATTTCGTTATACTCATGATTTGTCAAAAATATCCTGAACACGCATCCTTTCTCAAAAGTATAGAAACGTTTAAAGTAATTGAGCCGAAAAAAGTCATCCCATTTCAGGATTTGAAAGATGAAGATATTGGTATCGAACCGTGAAGTTCGGTTGATATGTTATAAGAAAATCCACGCGACACTTATTCTCGATGTGCCAGATTTCCAGTCTGACACATCTCAGTAAAACAAGTTATGTCAATATGTGAAATAGCACAATAAATGCAACCGAAATCCACATTTAAAAACGCCAATTCCAGACTCCGAAAAAGCCTTGAAAACACCGCCATTTTGCGTCCGAAATCCACGGGCAAGGAGAAGGACTCAGAGACAGGCTATTACTATTTTGGGGCCAGATACTATAATCCGGATTTGAGTATATGGTTGAGTGTTGACCCGATGTCTGACAAGTATCCAAGTTTATCACCGTATAATTACTGCGCTTGGAATCCGATGAAGTTGGTGGATCCTAATGGTGACAGTATTATGATAAAGCGTCAGAATCAAGAAAAAGGCGATTCTCAACTATTATCTAGTTTGTCGAATAAAACTGGACTAAATTTATATGTTAATGAAAAGGGTAGATTAGTGTATGAAAAGGGAGAAGATGGTTCACCTTGTATCAATGGTGGCTCAAAGACAGCAAGAGAAGATGTCTTAAAAGCTATTAGCGACAATTCATTCAACATAATAGTTAGCTACCTGGATGGTGCCGATAATGTAAATGCAGGTAAAGCAGATCCTAGATCGGTAGAATTTAGTGAATCCAGGCTGTTAATAGATCTCGCTGATTTTACAGGTAATGAACCTGCAACGTTTGATATTGGAATGGTTTTTCTTCACGAATTCCAGCATGGCTATTTTGGGTTATCCGATAATATTCCTAATGGTGAGGTTTATTCCTGCACAGACGAGAACTACTACAAAAGAGGTTTTACTGGTGATGCTGTTAATAGAGTGAATATCTATCGAAGGGAGCTTGGGCTGCCAACAAGGGAAGCATATCCTCAAAGTCCGTACAATGGTAAAATTCCTTTCTCATTCGGAGGCAGTACCATTTGGTTGAATGGATTTGTGAAATAGTGTAATTTACCTGTGACATGAATAAGGCATTTTTGACAATAGTTCTTTTCGTTGTTTTTTGTTGCATTGAATGGAATCCGCATGCCCAGAATACAATCCTTAACGATGCTATACGCATGACCGATTCAATGATTGTAAATGGAACTTTTGTGAATTCGTCAAATGGCGTCCGGATAATACCCGATACATCCAAGATTGTTGGGGTGATGCTTCATGATATGTTTGAAGGACTCTTAATTGACAATAACAATTTAGTCTTGAAATATAGTACAGATTCGACAGAATATGACAATCATCACTTATCCATGTCCGTTTTTTTTGACGATGATGAGTTTGGTGTTTATGGATATCCCTTTGTTGATGTAAGTTTATTATATTACAAAGCGGAAGACTGGGAGTGTGTTACGGTGTATAAGCGATATATTTGGAGTGTCCTGTATTTCATAAAGGACAATAGCGTTATTCATTATAGAATATTGGAGATGGCTGAATGAAATGTCAAAAAAACGATATCGTTCCAACTGTGACGGATTTGCCCGTTGTTGCGGATGTGTCATCCACAACGGTTGAACATGAGAATTTGTAATTCTCAACCTCGACAGAACGAATACACAAGCGCTACATAGGATTCCTGTTGCGCCTGATTCCAAACCTGGCACTTCCAACCAAAACAAAAAACCTCCTCTTTTGACAGAAAATAACAGCTTGCCGACCGACCTCCGAAAGATCGAAAGTCTAATGCTTGAAAATAAATATTTTGCAAATCACCACAAGGCCATTGCGTAAGATTTGGCTTTCAGTAGATAATCTGCTAAGACGGGTGGCGGGCATCTGCTGTGACCCTCCCATATATGTAATGACCCTGCGAAATGTTAAATTCGTCACGGGCCGTCTTAAAAAAAGTTAAATCCGTCATGATTTGTGTATTTTCATGACTTTACTATGACTTTACCATGACTTTACCATGACTTTACTACGACTTTACCGACTCTCGATTACAAGCAAATCAATAAATCATCCTACGATTTCATCATTTAACACCAACCGATTACCGCTTGAAACTAATTTTTCGTATCTTTGCATCGTTAGAAAAAGAAAAAAACATGATAGAAAAAGGGATGAAAGGCCGTTGCTCGGAGGTTGTGACCGAGGATTTGACGGCGGACAAAATCGGCAGCGGATTGGTGAAGGTGTTCGCCACACCGATGATGGTGGCGCTGATGGAGCGCACCTGCAGCGACAGCGTGGCGGCAGAACTGGGTGAAGACGAATGTACGGTCGGCACCCTGCTGGAGATAAAGCACACGGCGGCGACGGCGGTGGGGATGACCGTCACCTGCGAGTGCGAGCTGGTGGAGGTGGAGGGCCGACGGCTGAGGTTCCAAGTGAAGGCCTTCGACGACGCCGGCGAGATAGGTGCGGGGATGCACGAACGGTTCATAGTGACACGCAGCCGCTTTGAAGAGAAAGCGGGACGACGGGCGTCAGAATCGAAGAATGGGTTGGCATGAGAGCACTCAGATTATACGCCATCGTAGCTCTCGCGCTTCCAATATGCTCCTGCCACCACGAGGAACCCAAGCCTTACGGAGCGGTGCCGACGGAGGCACAGATGGAATGGCAGCGGATGGAGACGAACATGTTCTGCCACTTCGGGCCGAACACCTTCACTGGCGAGGAGTGGGGCGACGGCGGCGAGGACGAAGACCTGTTCTACCCTGAGGAGCTGGATTGCCGCCAGTGGGTGGCGGTGGCAACGGCGGCGGGGATGAAGGGCATCATCATCACAGCAAAGCACCACGACGGATTCTGCCTGTGGCCGAGCCATGAGAGCGACCACACGGTGAGGGAGAGCCACTGGCAACGTGGCAGTGGCGACGTGCTGCGTGAGCTGTCCGAAGCCTGCCGCGAGGGTGGCTTGAAGTTTGGCATCTATGTGTCGCCGTGGGACAGGAACGCACCGAACTACGGCACTCCCGAATACAACCAGACGTTTGCACGTACGCTGCATGAGGTGCTGGGTGACTACGGCGAGGTCTTCGAGCAGTGGTTCGACGGCGCCAACGGCGAAGGACCTAACGGCCGCAGACAAGAATACGACTGGACCCTGTTCAACAGCACTGTGAGCAGCCTCCAGCCTCAGGCGGTGGTGTTCAGCGACGTAGGTCCCGGGTGCCGATGGATAGGCAACGAGCGAGGCGAAGCGGGTCGCACCTGCTGGAGCACACTGAACCCCGACGGTTTTGAGCCAGGCAGAGGTCCAGCGGAAAAGACGCTGAACGAAGGCGAGGAAGGCGGCAGCCGATGGATTCCGGGCGAAGCCGACGTGTCGATAAGACCGAGTTGGTTCTACAAGGATTCGGAGCATCCGAAGAGTGTGGCGGAGCTGGTGGAGATATACTTCACGAGCGTGGGTCGCAACGCGGTGCTGCTGCTGAACGTGCCGCCCGACAAGAGAGGCCTGATTGCCGCCGAAGACTCGGCAAGACTTATGGAATGGCGAGCGGAGCTGGACAAGATATTCAGCCGCAACCTCTGCGAAGGGGCCACAGCGAAAGCCGACAGCCGATGGGGAAAGCAGTACGACATAGCCGGTGCACTGGACGACGACGAAGCGACCTGCTGGGTGGCTAAGAAAGGCAGCAAGGGCGGTGTGGTGACACTGACATTGCCCGAGCCGAGGAGGTTCAATCTGATAATGCTGCAGGAGGAGATTGGATTGGGGCAGAGGGTGGCGGAGTTCACCATAGAGGTGGAAGACGATGAAGGCAACTGGCACGAGATTGCCCATGAGACGACGATAGGATATAAAAGGATAGTGCCCGTGCCGGATACCAAGAGCCGCAGGATAAAGATACGTATAACACGAAGCCTGGCAGAGCCGACGCTGAAGCAAGTAGGTCTGTTTTATAGTGACCAGTAGTCAGTTGCCAGTAATCAGCAGCCTCATACTTTTAAAACTTTAAACCTTTCAAGCGGAGCGAACCTTTTTAAACATTTCAACCTATCAACATAAAGCATATCAACAACAAATATGGCAGACAACTATCTTGAGAAACGATACGAAGAGGTGTTCGGCAAAGGCCGCACCAAGGTGAAGCAGGTGGGACACCCGCTTGACGAGCTGCTGAAGAAGAACCGCAGCCACAGGGGATACAACATAAACTACAAGGTGAGCCGCACAGAGCTGGAGCGTATAGTGGCGGTGAACACCAAGATACCGTCGGCATGCAACCAGCAGGTGTTAAGATTCAAGCTGGTGACGCACGACAGCGGAGCCGACGCAGTGCTGCGTAACATACGTATGGGAGCCGCCCTTCCCGAGCTGCACCTTCCGCTGGCCGGCACCGAGCCGGAGGCGTTCATCGTAGTGTGCAGCACCAAGCCAGAGAACAAGCTGATAGACATCGACCTCGGCATCGCAGCGCAGAGCATGCTGCTGAAAGCCGTGGAGATGGGACTGAACGGAATCATCATAGGAGCCTTCAACCACGAGAACATAGAGAAAGAGTTAGGGCTCCCCTACCCTGCCATAGCCATCCTAGCCATAGGCAAAGGAGCCGAAAAGATAGAACTCACGCCGATAAGCGAAGGAGAAAGCCACGCCTACTACAGAAAAGAGGGCGTGCACTATGTGCCGAAGGTGAAGGTGGAGGAGTTGGTTTTGTGATTAGTGACCGGTGACCTGTGACCGGTGACCTGTTACTGGTGATTAATTTTACGCTTTATTTTTGAGTGGATTTGTCTGCGCTTTACTTGGCGTCGCGGACGAGACGGACGGCGAGACCATAGTGGAGTGCGAGAGGCGGTATGCTGAGGTCTTCCTCGTAGTCGTCGAAGGAGAAGGCGTAGGCAGTGCCATCCTCGAAATAGGATGAGGTCCAATAGGTGCCAGTCAAATCGACTTCGTCGACATAGTCGCCGAGGCGGTAGCCAGCGGCAGGCAGGAAGATGGCGCCAGCGGCCTCCATCTTACGCCACTGATGTTCGTTGTATATATTCGACTCGTAGCCGTTGTCGAAGGTGACAGCGAAGATGCAGCTGTCGGGCATGTGGAAGTTGTCGGAAAGGATGACAAGACCCGGGTAGTCGCATACGAGAGCCGGTGCATATTTCTCCTTTGCCTTGTTGCGAGTTTCGAGGAGATACTCCCACTCGGAGGAGGATAGAGTGCGCCACATGCGTGCGCCTGAGCCAGCATTGGAGATGGTGACGAAGCGACCCCAGTCGTTATTGTTGTTCTCAATGCCTTGTCCGTCGTGCTCATAGTCGTCTGGCTCGGTGGAAGCGCAGTAGGGCGACACAATGAAGCCAGAGGTACCCCAACCGAAGAGGTCGATCCAGCCATCGTAGTGAGAGCCTATGTTGGCGTTGTCGTAGGCAATACAGTCAAACTGATTTTCTGCAAAGCGCCATTGGTTGGCGACGGCGTTGAACTGGAGGTTGCCTGGCGAGAAGAACACCTGCTTGCCTTCGCCCACGGTGAACTTGCCGCCTACACGGTCGACGACGACATCGCCATCGGCCGGCACATCCAAGTCCTTGCTGCAAGAGGCAAGGAGAGCGGCAAACAAAAGAAGATAAAGTTTTGTATATTTCATGTACGCTTGTATGCTTGAATCAGAAAGTGAAACCAACGCCGAGACGGCCGTCAACATAGCTGAAGCCGATGGTGGAGAAGCCCGCGGAGATGACGACGCGACGGAAGTTATAGATAAGGCCGCCCTCGATGGCGACGCTGGAATAGCTGTTGGCTTGTGACTTGAGCCAGTAGCCGCCGTAGGTGTTATAGACGACACTGCGGTAGCTGTAACCCGTGCCGACATAGAACCAGAGGGGTTTGACCGTGCGGAAAAGCATGCCACCCGTTATGGAGAAGCGAGCCTTGGAGGTCGTCCCGTTGAAACGATCCTCCGCAAGCGGGTAGTCACCCATCGGACGGTTGGAGCGGTCGAGTTCGTAGTCGCCGTTGAAATGGTAACCTGTGCCCGTGTAGGCACTTACATACCAACCGAGGATGCGCACCTGACCATAGGTGATGCCAAAAGACCACTGCGGGGCGACGCTGGCACCCATTCCCCACATGACCATGTGGGACATGTCCCACTCCTCAGGCAGTTCCTTGCGCTGAGCGTTGGCCGATGAGGCACAAAGCAGCAAGGCCACAAATGCAAGAGGGACAAAACACTTAAAAAGAGTAATAAATGATTTATTTACAGTCATATAACAATCGATACATATAAGTATTGACAACTATCCAAAATGCAAATATACACAAAAGTTTTTATCTAAAGAAAGCATTAACATAAAAAGACCCCGCACAGCGTATCGCTGCGCGGGGTGGGAATGAAAAAAGTAACGGTTAGTGTTCGATGGACAAACTGCCGGAGACGGATTCCATCTCAATCTTGATGCCGCCGTCGCCATAGGTGTATTCACCTTTTGAGACTTTGGTTGCGAAAGGACATTTAACCTTGCCGCTGACCGACTCCATCTCTGCCGAGAAGCCCCAGCTTTCGGGGAGCACCAGCGAGGCGCTGCCAGAGACCGACTCGAGAGAGAGCTTGTTGAGTCGAGTGCCGTTATCGACACCCTTGAAGTCGACAGAGAGATTGCCGGAAACCGTATTCATCTCGACCTCCTTCATGACAGAGGAGCGGATATCGACATCGGCGGAAACACCGTCAAGTTCGAACTCGTGGCAGGAGATGCCGTCGATGGTGACATCCGACGATACGACATTCAGCTCTATCTTATCGAGATTCCAAGAAGCCGGAATTTTCACTGTCAGTTGCTTGTCTAAGTTTTTAAACTTGGATCCTGACTTGCCGAACTGAATATGCAGACATCCATCCTCCTGCATCCAGTAGTGCATGGTGTTTTTTTCGTCGAGCGTCTTGTCGGAAGTCTCGGTGAAGGTCAATTCGGAGCCGTCGTAGGACTCGATGGCGATGCTGCCCGAAACCCAGTCAACCTCAAGTTTGGAGAGCTCGTTGGCAATCGGCTCGCTGCCTGGCTTGTACTGGTCAGCGTGGTCGTAATTGTATGTAATCTTAAAATCCTCGGTATTAAACTTGATGCATCCCGAGAAAAGGAGTGCCGCAAGAGCCGGGATGATGAAAAGGAAAGATAAACGTTTCATGGCGTAAGGTATTTATCGGTTTATTCAGCAAAACGCGGAGTTTCTTCAGCTTTAGCACTGCTCTTGGCGAGGAGGTCTTGATAGAAGTGAGCGTGAGCGGCCTCCATCTTAGGTTGAACCCAGAGGAGCAGTATGCCGAATGTAAAGCAGCTGAGGATAAGCCAGCCGATATAGCTCAGGTCGAGGAGGAAGAGTTTGCCCTTGTGGCCTTTCATCATCATACGGCTCTGGTGGATACATTCCTCTGACGAGAGCTCAGGGTTGTCTGCAGCGATGTAGTAGGTCATAGCGTAGGCATAGCTCTTGACGATACCCGGGATGATGAACAACAGAGTCCACAGGAAAGTGTATAACGCCTTCATGAACGAGATCTCGAGGAAGCGGGAGTACTTGCCGTCGGAGAAGCATGCAAACATGCGGTCGAAGAAGTCGATATCTTCTTCGTTACGTACGACCTGCAACATGGCCACACTATAGCTAAACGCTATAGGCAGCACCACAAAGATGGTGAGCAGCAAGCCCGAAGCGCCGGAAATCAGAGTGAGAACCAAAGTGCCCAGAACGATGGGCCACATTTTGCGGGACAGTGACTGTGCCCCCAATTCGCGATATTCTTTACAAGTTTTCATAGTTTTGTGTTTTAATGGTTAATTATTGATTAATTTAACAATTTACTGTTTTAAGCGTTTTCAGCGTGATGCTTCAAATCGTCGAAAGTTAGGCCGAGAACGCGCATCTGCGAGGCGATGTAGGGCAGTTCCTCGTTGAGGAAATACTCGCGCTGGAGGTTGAGGGCACGCGTCTTGGCGTCGGGAGCTACGAAATAGCCCACCCCTCGGCGGTTGAAGATTATTTCAGCATTTTGCAGATAGTCGAACGAGCGGAGTGCGGTGTTGGGATTGACACCCAGCTGCTCGCCCACCTCGCGGACCGAGGCGATGCGCTCGTCGGGCTTCCACTCGCCACTCAGAATCCGCTCACACATGGTGTCGGCTATCTGAAGATATATGGGTTTTTGTTTCTTGAAGTCCATAGTTCGTTGTGATATTTGAAAAATGAATTTACTTATGGTAGATTGTAATCATGTACGGTTAGTACTTCATGCGCTTGAGGCGGAAGTAGGTCCATACGAAGAGGACGGCGTTGATGACGGCGTATATGGCATCGCTCACGATCATAAGTGTCTTGTAGGGCTGGAAGAATCCCTCGGGGATAGTATCACCGATATTTTCCATGTTTGCGAACATCGTGCCAAACATGATCGGGTTTGTGATGAGCGACAGCACGAAGTTGATGACGATGAAGGCGAGGAAGGTCTTGAGTACCTTGTGGCTTTTGAAGATGGTGTTGGTGAACATGAACGAAGCGCTATAGAAAAGGTACGAGACGATGACGGTGAAGACCAATGCCGAGAAGATGAATTTCACGAACTGTACTGCCTCCAACGTATCGCCGTTAGCGGCACTTGCAAGATCGAGATTTATCTCGTCCAACTGACCTAGTGGCTCCCACAGCCACTCATGGTAGGCGCCGAAGGGCAGGACGGTGAGGAAAAGATCGACCACAACACCAGACAGGAAGCACATCAACGGGCAGACGATGACGCAATAGAGGAGCTGGGAGAGGTATTTCTCGAGGTGCGAAGCTGGAAGCATGGCGTAGTAGATGCCGTCCTTGGGGAGGTTGCAGGTCTTGAACATGCGCGACGGAACCAGGACGACGCAGATGAACACCGTTGCAGCCAAAAAGCCCCAACGGACAACCGCAGGAATGGTGATGTCGACTTCGGGTATAAGACTCAGCAATGCACAGAAAATCCACATCGCTGCCGGGATAAGGGTTATGATGAGCATGGACATGCCGAAACGAGGCCACATGCCGCGAAAGTCCATCGCGACGAGCTTCTTGAAACGATTCCAATCAAATGTATTATTCATATTGTTGTGAATTGTGATTAGTGATTAGTGAATTGACAATAGTAAGCTTTGTTCTTCAATCCTTATTAAACATCGACTTGACTATGCGGCTATTTTTGAGGACAGCGTTGAAGAGACCTTCGATGTTGACGAGGCTCTCGTCGCCGTTGTCGTTGCGCACAACGTTCATATAGCCACCCGGAAGCATCTCGCTGTAGAGAGCGTCGTCGCGTTTGGCGGCACCGTATTCAAAATAGAGGCGTTTGGTGATTTCCTCGACCGAGGCGTTGAGCAGCACGTCGTTGTGGGTGATGATCATGATTGGGTCGATAAGGTTCTCCACATCTTTGACCTGATGGGTCGAGACGATGATGCAGGTGTTCTCGTCGGCACGTTTGGAGAGGATGCGACGGAAGTCGCTCTTCGACGGGATGTCTAGACCGTTGGTAGGCTCGTCGAGCAGCACGTATGAGGTGCCCAACGAGAGTGCACAGCAGATAAGCGATTTCTTCACCTGACCGTAGCTCATCTCACGGAAACGCTTGTCGGGATCGACATCGAGTTCGTGCATGAGCTCGTGGAAGACACCCTGCGAATAGTTCTTATAGAAGCGACCCCACTCGCCGACATATTTGGCAGGCGTGACATCGTGTGGCAGACGCACCTCGTCAGGGAGGAAGACAATGTCCTCTAAAAACGACGGCTGACGAAGGAACGAATCGACACCGTCAACGGTGCACGAACCCATCAACGGACGTTGAAGGCCGCTGATGATTTTGAGCAATGTGGTCTTGCCGACCCCGTTTTCGCCGAGAAGTCCATAGATGCAACCCTTGTTGAACGACAACGAGATGTTGTCGAAAACAGGTGTGTGTTTGTAGGAAAATCCTAGGTTTTTGATTTCTATCATAACTATAGTTTTTAATTATTTCATTGATTATTCGTTATTTGCATTATATTATTCGAGTGTATTAGTTTACTATGACACTGCAAAGGTACAAAAAGATTTAATAGATGCAAGAAAAAAGTGAAAAAAATGGGAAAAAATATTTCACGGAATCGCGGAATTGCAACGTGCAATAAGTACGACTTATTGTCGTTATTACATATCATTACATTAACACAAATGGAAAACTCAACGAAAAAGCAGGGCAACGCCACGGTGGCGTTCGTCGCAAAATGGTGGAAAGTGATAATCGCTGCCTTTGCCGTCGGGCTGGTAGCCTCTACGGTAACGGCCTTTCTCATTAAGCCGATGTTCAAATCGACGGCTGTGTTCTTCCCCACCAGCTCCAACCGCCTCTCCAAAGCCATACTGGGCGACCGCTACACCTACGATTTCCTCGACTACGGCGACGAAGAGGACTGCGAGTACGCGATGCAGATACTGAACTCGCAGACCATGCGCGACACCGTGTGCAACCATTTCAACCTGACCACACACTATGCGATAGACGAAAACGACGCGCACCGCTTGTACAAGCTGCAGAAGATCTACCACAGCAACGTCACGGTGAAACGCACCGACAACCTGGCAGTAGAGGTGTCAGTGATGGACTCCGACCCGCAGTGGGCCGCCGACATCGCCAACTTCATTGTTGACTACTACGACACGCTGAGCCGCTCCGTTCAGCGCGAACGCGCCCACAACGCCTTCCAGCTGATGAGCGAGACGCAGAAGGTGCTGAGCGCCGACATCATCATCCTGCAGGATTCGCTCAACAAGACTCCCAACCGCTCTCTGGCGCTGACTCAGCTGCTGACTGCCAAATGCGCCGAGGAGGCCAACATCGAGACTTACATGTCCGTGACTCACACCGACATGACCACTCCGCTTTGCCAGAAATTCATGCTCGACCGCGCCACCCCTGCCGACAAGAAGGCCTACCCCAAACGCCTGGCCATAATACTGGCGGGAAGCCTCGGCGCCCTGCTGATATGCATCGCTGTGCTCATCGTTCTTGAATACGTGAAAAACGAGGAACTCCGCATAAAGGAGTAAGGTCTGGTTCTAGCTTTTGTCTCTTTCTTGAACGTCATGGGTTTTCTGAAACGGAACTACAAGGCTGCCATTGCTATGGTGGCCGTAGTGCTGTTCCTGGTGGTGAACCACCTGCTGGCCACGCACCGTGAACTATGGTTCATGGCCGTACCTGCCGCTCTGGTCATAGTGCTGCTCTTCCTGAAGAACATGGACTATGCGCTCATGGCCACTGCACTTCTCACGCCACTGTCTGTCAACGTGGCCATACTTGGCGAGAGCGAGCTTTCGCTTCCGGCCGAGCCTATGATGATATTGCTATCGGTGGTTTTCCTCATTCGGAGCACCATCGAACATGCCTACGACAAACGTATTCTGCGTCATCCTGTATCCATCGCCATCGTCATCATGCTGGTATGGATGACTGTGGTGTCGGCCACATCGCAGCTGCCTCTCGTGTCGTTCAAATACACGGCGGCTAGGCTCTGGTTCGTCATCCCCTTCTTCTTCGCTGGTGCCTACGCCTTCCGCGACACCCGCCGCATCCGCCAGTTCTTCTGGTGCTACACCGTCGGCCTTATCGTGGTAATCCTTATCACCACCGCGCGCACCATGGGCCACCTCCACGACCTGAGCACCCTGCACCACGCGATGAAGCCGTTCTATAACGACCATACGGCATACGGCTGCGTAATAGCGCTGTTCCTGCCCGCAGCCTTCTACTATATTTTCAGCCGCAACAGCAAAGGGTGGACACGACTGTGGTGGGTGGCGCTATTCGGAGTGTTGGTAATGGGGCTTTATCTCTCTTTTTCGCGGGCAGCGTGGATAAGCGTTGTGGCGGCTATCGGAGTGTTCTTCGCCGTAAGGATGGGCATGAAGATAAAGTGGATGATGGTATGCTTTGCCCTAGGAGTGGGGTTGTTTTTCACGTATCAGGGCGACCTGCTTTACAAGATGGGGAAAAACAGCACCGACTCCTCGACCGAGCTCTCGAGCCAGGTGAAGTCGATGTCGAACATCTCGACCGACGCCAGCAACCTGGAACGTCTCAACCGTTGGGCGTCGGCACTGAGGATGTGGAAAGAACACCCAGTGTTGGGCACAGGCCCCGGAACCTACCAGTTTCTCTATGCCAGCTACCAGCGCAGCTACCAACTCTCGGTCATCAGCACCAACGCAGGGGACCTCGGCAACGCCCATAGCGAATATATAGGACCATTGACGGAACAGGGTGTGCCCGGTACCATTTTCATCACCACCATTTTCCTACTCACCTTCGCCACAGGAGTGAAGGTTTACCGCTCTGCGAAATCGAAGCCGGTGGCAAATGTGGCGCTGGCGTTCACGCTAAGTTTGCTTACATATTACGTACACGGAGCCTTCAACAACTTCCTCGACACCGACAAACTGTCGGTACCCTTCTGGGGCTTTACGGCCGTAGTCGTCGCGCTGGATGTCTTCTGTGAAAAGAAAGAGCAAAAAGAAAGGCAGACACCCGAAGGTCGCCTGCCTGACAATAGTCACGATTAACCACTTCCCTCCTATCTCACGATATTGAGCACCTCTGACAGCTTGGGTGTGAGAATGATTTCGGTGCGGCGGTTCTGAGCCTTGTTGGCGGCAGAGTTGTTCTCCACCTTCGGTGCATATTCGCCATGACCGCAAGCCTCGATACGAGCGGGGTCGATTTTAGGACCGTACTGAAGTATGAGTTTCAGGATGGCAGTGGCGCGCATCACGCTGAGGTCCCAGTTGTCCTTGATGTCGGTGCGCCCTTTGTAGGCATCGTTGTCGGTATGCCCCTCAACGAGGATGTCGAGGTCGGGGTTTTCCTCGAGCACCTTGGCCAGTTCCTTCACCGCCTGCTTGCCCTGTTCCGACACCTCCCAGCTGGCGGAAGCAAACATCAGCTTACTCTCCATAGAGACATAAACCTTGCCGTCGCGGGTTTCGACCTTAAGGCCCTTGTCGGTGAAGCCTGTGAGCGCCTTGGTGACGGCGTTGCGTATGTTCTCCACCTCCTGCTCTTTGGCTGCGAGGGCGGCACGGGCGGCGGCCTCCTCGTCCTCAAGTGCTTTCTGGCGTGCCAGCAGCTCGCGTTCTCTCTCCGCAAATGCCGCCTCTTTGTCGTTCAGTTCCTTGGTGCGGTCCGACAGCATCTTCTGCGCCTTCGTCAGGTCGCGGTTCTTACCCGAGAGCTGCTGCATGTAGTTCTCCATCGTCGTGTCGTAGTTGTGGCGCACCTTCTCCAGTTCGCGGCGCAGGCTGTCGGCGGCCCGCTCATAGCGCGCTTTTGCGGCTGCCATATCTTGTGCGTTGACCGAGAGCGATTGGTTCTGCCGCTGCAGTTCGGCGTTCTCGTCACGCAATTCCTTCAGTTCGCGCTTCGCCAGGTTGCGGTCCTTCACCGTCTGGTTGTAGCGCGACTCCAAATCCTCATACTTGCCCAGCGTGACGCACGAGGTCATCAGAAGGCTGGCAAAACCTGCGAAAATAAGATATTTCTTCATTCGATGATGTTTTTGTTTTCTATATAATCGTGTTTACAAATTAAGATAACGCCGTAACGGCAAAAATAGTTTGTCCTGCGGCAAAAAAAAGACCGAACTGACTGTCAGTCCGGTCTTCTTCCTTGTGAGACTCCTGGTTACGCCTCGGCGTTCTTCTCGATGGCAAGCTTGCCGCGGTAGTAACCGCATTCGGGGCAAACGTGGTGATACATAACCGGTGCGCCGCAATTGCTGCATTTCGTCAGCTGGGCTGTCTCCAAACTGTCATGAGTTCTTCTCTTGGCAGTTCTCGTCTGTGAGAATCTGTGTTTTGGATGTGGCATAATTAATATTTTTTATTTGTTTATTTTATTCATCTTTAAGGGCTTTCAGCGCATCCCATCGTGGGTCGGCCTCCTGCCGGGTCTCTTCTTCCCCCTCACTTATGTATTTCAGCATCTCGGGGTCGCATGTGGGCTTTCCGTTCTCGTCGTCAGGGTGACAGTGGACAATCGGCAACTCGACTGCTACATACTCATACATCCACTGCGCCAGGTCTATCTCGCTCTCGCTGTCGGGCAGGAACACCACATTCTCGTCCTCGCTCTCCTGTTCCTCGCCGAATTTCACAAAGAGTTTCTCCTCCCCACTCACCGGCACCTCCATCTTTCCGAGACATCTGTCGCACTCCATCTCCACCGTTCCCGAAAAAGAAAAATCAAACACCAACAACCGCTCTTTGCGCTCCAATTCCACCCTGAAATCAATACTGCACTCTCTCAAATCATCGTTTTCAAACGCGGAGAAAAACCTTCCGTCAAGCTTATATTCGTACTCGTAACCCCCTATCTTCAAGCCACTGAACTGTATCCTAGTATCTACTTTTTTCTCCACAGGCACACGCATAATGAGTTTGCAAAGATACAACTTTTTTTATTAACAGACGATTTTTTTGTCTTTACCCCATATTTTTTTGATTTCCCAACCCCTCCAACCCCAAACCAAACCCAACCCCAAACACCCTCCACCCCAACTCCAACCGAACGTCAACCCCTCACAACCCCGACTCAAAACCAACCCAAACTAGGCCCAAACTACTATCTACCTCCTACCTCACTACTATCTACCTGCTCTCTACCATAGAATTACCATAGAATTACCATAGAGTTACCATAGAATTACCCTAGAATTACTCCCCGGTTATACCCTTCTGAAACTTGATTTCTAACAGCGTGGTTATCGCCATTATCGGCCTCTTCAACCACCGCTCGTACATTAGTACACCCAACAACGCAAAACTTTCACCGTATATTTCATTTTCAGAAAATAATTTGCGCCCCCAAAAACCTCTGCCAAACGCGGTCAACCGGCCTCTCCGGTGCCTCTTTTTTTCAAAAAATATCTCAAAAAACTTGCGAACGTCAGAAAATGTTCATAATTTTGCACACATATTTTTAATAAGAAACAAATCAGTAATAAATACCATGAAAAAGTTCTTCATTTTGATGCTTACCTGCATCTTGGGAATCGGGCTCTCTCAAGCCCAACAGAACTACACGGTCACCACGAGCGACTATACGTCGATCCAGATGACCCTCACCGCTCCCATCCCGACGGTTGGCACCACCAACTACATGGGAGTGGAGTACAACGTTCTGCAGATGCCAGGCTTCGCCGAAACAAAGACCATCGGCGAGCCGTCATTGCCCCTGTTCGGTCACATGCTTGAGATACCGCTCTGCGACGGAGTCACGGTGAAAGCCGAGAACGCCCGCTACGACACCCTCGACGGCACGGCTCTGGGTTTGACCTACAAGATTATGCCGACCCAGCGTCCGCGTAGCAAGAGCGACAACTCGCCGCTCACGCTGACGATGGACAACGCCCTCTACAGTACCAACGCCCTCTACGGCGAGCAGCTGGTGACGGTCACCCCCATCGGCATAGCGCGTAACCAGAATCTCGCGGTGCTGCATTTCGCACCGGTTCAGTACAACCCTGTGACCAACCAGCTAGTGGTGTGCCGTAGTGTCGATGTGTCCGTGAGATACGCCAATGCCGACCAGGAGTCCACCCAAGAGATGCAGCAGCTGCACTATTCGCCCGACTTCGCCTCGGCAGCCACAATGAACACACTGCCCCGCAAGGATGCTGCATACACCGGCGCTCCGGTACGATACCTAATTGTGGCGGGAAGCACATTCAACGGACAGCTCGACGACTTGGTGACCTGGAAGAAGCGCAAAGGATACAGAGTCGATGTGGTTTATACGAGCGATGCCAACGTAGGCACGACCGCAACCTCCATCAAGAACTACATATCAGGCCTCTACACTAACGCCACCGCAGCCGACCCCGCGCCCACCTTCGTGCTCCTCGTCGGCGACGTGGCACAGATTCCGAACCATTCATCCACCGTGAGCGGAAGCCTCTACAACGACCACCCGACCGACCTTTACTACTTCACCTGGACCTCTGGCGACAACATACCCGACTGCTACTACGGCCGATTCTCCGTAACCAGCGCCACCGAGCTGGCCAACGTCATAGCGAAGACCCTGACCTACGAAAAATACACCTTCACCGACCCGACGTTCCTCAACACCGCCATCATGGTGGCCGGAGTCGATAACGGCCAGAATAACGACAACGGCTACAAGTTTGCCGACCCGACCCACGACTATGCCATTACCAACTACATAAACGGCAGCAGCCCCTACCCCTTCGCGTCGGTGCTTTACTACAAGAACGCCTACACATCCTATCCGTCGGTGAGCAATCTCACGGTAGAGACCAACGGCAACTCCCTCTACAACAACTCCATGGCTTCAACCATTCGCGGTAAATACACACTCGGTGCCGGCTGGATCAACTACTCGGCTCACGGCGACGTAACCGAGTGGAGCTGCCCCGAGATGACCGTCACTCAGGTCAATAACGAACTTAACAACAAGGGCAAGTTCGGCGTGATGATCGGCAACTGCTGTCTGTCGAACAAATTCACCGAAGGAACCTGCTACGGTGAGTCGCTGCTCCGCAAGAGCGATGCCGGCGCCGTAGGATATATCGGAGGAAGCAACTACACCTACTGGTACCAAGACCTCTACTGGGGAGTCGGCTACCGTAGCTCCGTTGACAACAACGGTACAGGCGTAGGGATGGACATGAGCCACGACGCCTCCTATCCAGGATGCTACGACCTGCTGTGCCACACCCACGGCGAAGCACAGAACACCTGGCACACCTCGCTCGGAGCCGTCATTGCCGCTGGCAACAATGCTGTTCAAACCAGCGGTACGAGCGGCAACTACAACTTCCCGCTCTACTACTGGGAGATTTACCACCTGATGGGTGACCCGTCAATCACCCCTTGGTTGACCACACCAGACGATATGACACTCACGGTGTCCTCCACCATAACCACTGGCACCACTTCGCTCGAAGTGACCGCCGTGCCTTACGCATACGTGGCTATGACCACCGGTGACGACAGCTACGAGTTTGTGGCGGCGGCATTCGCCAACGCATCGGGAGTAGCCACACTCACCCTGCCCAACAACCTTGCGGTGGGCAACTACGAGGTGGTGGCATCGGCACAGCAATACAAGACCGCTTTCGCCAACGTGAGTGTCATCGTGCCCTCGGGTCCTTACGTGACTGGCAACAGCCTCACCGAGGACAACCCGCTCAACGTGGGTGCCTCATCCACCTACACCCTTACCGTTGAGAACGTGGGTACCTCCACAGCCAACAATATCACCGTCAACCTCACCTCCAACAACGACCACGTGACCGTAGGCAACGGTAGCACAAGCCTCATGTCGCTCAACGCCGGTGCCACACAGACTTTCAACAGCGTCTTCAGCGTCCAAGCCGACGCCACCTGTACCGACCAGATGCCCGTGACCCTCACCGCCACCATCAGCTGGACGGGTTGCGAGACACCAGCCGTGGTGCGCCTCAACACCGTAGTCAACGCCCCGAGACCTGTGGTCACCTACACCTGGAACCCCACGCAGGTGGCTCCCGGCGGCAGCGCAGTGTGCAACGTGACGATGACCAACAACGGCCACATGGCAATGGACGACGTCACGATGACGTTCACCGAGGACTTTCCGCTGGTTGAGGTGAGCGGCAGCGAACAGACCTTCGACCTCGCCATCGGCGGCAGCGTCAACTACAGCTACACCGCCACCGTTGACGCACAGATGCCCGACAACGTGACGATACCGTTCAACCTCAACGTTTCAAGCGACAGCTACAACTATAGCGAAGTGCTGCGCCTGCTGGTGAGCAACAGCGTGAACGGCGACAACTTCGACGACGGCAACGTCGATGGATGGACAAGCGGACAGTCAGGCAACAACAACTACCCCTGGATAGCAAACAACGCACAGTATGTCTCGCCCAGCTACAGTATGAAATCGGCCAACAACCTCGGCAACAGAAAGACTTCGCAGATGACCTACACCTACAGTTCTGACCGAGCCGATAGCATACGTTTCTACTACAAAGTCTCATCAGAAGAAGATTACGATAAGTTCCATTTCTTTATCGACAATAACGAGCAAACACTCCCGGCCGGCAACTCTGGCGAGGTGGATTGGACACGAGCCGCCTTCGCCGTAGAGGCTGGATCGCACACTTACAAGTTCACCTACGTGAAGGATTATTCGACCACCGGCGGCAGCGACTGCGCTTGGGTTGACGATGTAGTATTCCCGACCAACGCCGTTGATCTTATGGCGGCACGCAGCGAGCAGGTGTGCCAAAACTCCACCTTCACCCTCAACGGCGCAGCAGTCAACACCTCCGCTGTCGGAACCCAATATCTGCTGGAGACACTCAGCACCACTGCCGCCAACCTCGTCGAGCTGAACGTGGTGGGCACCATCGAGTCGGCACCGATAGCGATGGAGGCGTGCGGAAGCTACGAGTGGAACGGAACCAACTACAACACCTCTGGAACCTACACTCACACCTCGACCTCTGTGGCTGGATGCGACAGCGTGGCAACGCTAAACCTGACCATACTGCCAAACTACACCATCACCTTCAACGCCAACGGCGGCTCGGGCACGATGGCACCGCAGCAGGCTTGTGCCGGCCAAACCGTCACCCTCAACGCCAACAGCTTCACCTACGCTGGCGGCAGCTTCCGCGGATGGGCCACCGCCTCTAACGGCTCTGTCGTTTACGCCAACGGCGCCGAAGTGACCGTTACCAGCAATATGACCCTCTACGCAGTGTGGAGCACCGACTGCACCGACCGCACCGCCACCGTGAGCCAGACGGCTTGCGACAGCTACACCTGGTATGGAGTCGCCTACACTAGCTCGGGCACCTACACCCACACGGTGCCTGGCGTCGTAATGGGCGGTTGCGACAGCATCTACACCCTCAACCTCACCGTCAACCAAAGCACCAGCAGTAGCGTCAACCAGACGGCTTGCGACAGCTACACCTGGTACGGCAACACTTACACCACCTCGGGCGCATACACCCACACCGGCGTCAACGCCAACGGGTGCACCGACACCGAGACACTCGTCCTCACCATCGAGCAGAGCGGTGCCACCACCGTGAGCGAGACCGTATGCGACAGCTACACCTGGTACGGCAACACATACACTGCCTCGGGCACCTACACCCATAACGGCACCACCGCGGCGGGATGCGACGTGGTCGAGACACTCGTCCTCACCGTGAACCAGAGCACCAGCAGCAGCGTCAGCCAGACGGCTTGCGACAACTACACCTGGAACGTCAACGGACAGACCTACACCACCAGCGGCACCTACACCGCTACAGGTGTCAACGCCAACGGATGCGACAACATCGTAACCCTCCACCTCACCGTGAACCAGAGCACCAGCAGCAGCGAGACACAGCAGGCGTGCGACAGCTACACCTGGTACGGCAACACCTACACCGCCTCGGGCGCATACACCCACACCACTACGGGCGTGAACGGATGCGACAACGTCATAACGCTCCACCTCACCGTCGGCCACAGCACCAGCAGCACCGACGTTGTAGAGGCCTGCGACAGCTACACCTGGCGCAACGGAAACACCTACACCTCGAGCACCACGCTGCCCACATGGAACACCAACAACAACGAAGGCTGCACCGAGATGGTGACGCTGAACCTCACCATCCACCGCTCGACCACCACACGGCTCGACGAGCAGGTTCATGTTGGCGAAGTGTATAGCGGCAACGGATTCTACGAGCCCGCCTACAGTGAACCCGGCATGTACCACGACACTATGACACTGCAGACGATGCACGGCTGCGACAGCATCGTCATTCTGAACCTCGTCGTGCTCGAATCGACAGGTATTGACGACATCGACAACGTCACGATGAGCGTATATCCGAACCCAACAGCGGGCAAGGTGAACATTGCTATTGACGGAATCAGCGAGGTCAGCGTTGAGATGTACGACATCTATGGCCGCCGCCTGGAGCGTCAGGATGAGATCGGCGGTGTCGCCACCATCGACATGAGCAGCTACGCCAGCGGAGTATATTTTATACGCATCTACAAAGCCGACAAATTGATTGCAACTACCAAGGTGGTTCGCCAATAGCCTCGGCCACACACCAACAGAAAGAGAGCGAGCCAGGCGGCTCGCTCTCTTTGTTTGTATTGGCGGTTAGTCGTTAGCAGCTAGCAATTGGTTTGCCCTGACAACTCATCTATCGCAAGCCAACGCCTCCACCGCCAGGCGGTAACTATCGAGGCCGAAGCCGCAGATGGAGCCTTTGCATACAGCGCTCAAGAGAGAATTATGACGAAACTCCTCGCGGGCGTAGATGTTGCTTATGTGGACCTCTACCACGGGGGAAGTGATGGCAACCACAGCATCGCGTATGGAGACGCTGGTGTGGGAGTAGCCACCAGCGTTGAGTATGATGCCGTCGGATGCGAATCCCACCTCTTGCAACTTGTTTATCAGCTCGCCTTCAACATTGCTTTGGTAGTAGTCAATCTCGACATCCGGATATTGTCTGCGCAGTGCATAAAGCAAGTTCTCGAAAGTGTCGGTGCCATAGACGCCCACCTCTCTCCTACCCTGCAGGTTGAGGTTGGGGCCGTTGATGATAATCAGTTTCTTTTTCATAGTGCAAAATTACGCATTTTTCGGCAAATGTATAGACGACGATTTTTTCGCCAACATGGAGAGGGTTCGGATCAAAGCCGTATCAAAGTCATACCAAAGCCATATCAAAGCCGTGTTTTGAGTTTGGCTAACGCTGGTGAGTTTCTAACGTGGAGAGGCGGTGGGTTTCACCTTGAGGTAGCTTTTGAGAGACTTCACATAGTCTTCGAAGGCCTTGCGCCCCTCTGGGGTGATGCGACAGAGGGTGCATGGACGTTTGCCTTTGAAGGACTTTTCGACTTCGATATAGCCAGCCTCGGATAGTTTCTCAATCTGCACGCTCAAGTTGCCTGCCGTAGCGCCAGTCTGCTCCTTGATATAGGGGAACTCAGCCTCCTCCATACCTATAAGCAACGAGACCACCGCAAGCCTCAACTCAGAGTGCAACAATGGGTCTAACGTCGGGAACATCATAGGTTGCGTTTTTTAAGAATCAAACCAGGCAGCATAACGCCAAACAATACAAAGAGGAAGATGGTCAGGCAGGGAAGCGCCACATTGAATCGAATAAAAAGGTCAACCGATTGAGTGCACGATGCCATAATCATCGAGCCAATGCCGAACTGTTCCCACACGAAGGCGGCGATACCAGCCACAATGCCGAGCCATACCAGCTTGCTGCTACGCAACAGATGACCAGTTATGGCGACAGCCATACCCATCAGCAGCATGATGGTCGCCGTTGGGTCAACTATCGCAAACGCATGGTCGCCAACAGGCAAAAGCCTACTGACGAATAATATATTCCACACCAGGACGATGACAAAAAAGACCACGACAAATATCGAGTAGGTCCACCAAGTCTTGCCGACAAGCGTTCCCACAAGGCTGTCGGGAGTATAGCCCTTGCCGCTGTGGATCTTTTTCATCGCCACCCATATAATCAAAGGCAGAATGAACCAGAGGAGATGTCCAAAGGTTGTCTTGGTAGAGAAGTTTACGATTCCAATCACGACCGCCATAATCATGGTGCTGAGACCCGAAACGAAAAGCGACTGACCAGTGGTTTTAGACACCTTGCGACGGCTCTGCTCCAACTGTTCTGTGATTATTTCAAGACTGCGCTCGGCAGTCAATTTCTCTTGATTTTCCATTATATTTCTTTTTTTTGATGATGACAAAAAAGTTAGAGGTACTGTTTACTTATATTGATATTTGACAATCAAACCTGTGATGACCAGTACCAGGCCGGCGAAAGCAAAGATGAACATCTGTTCCTTTTCGGCATCCGTGATGTAATACAGCGCCAAGCCGCCGATACCAGTCACGAAACCGGCAATCTTTATTACCCAGTTTTTCAGCGTAAAACCACTGATACATTCGGCCAGACCGAAAAGCAGGGCAATCTCGGGTGTCAGACTGAAGGCGACGGCGAGGTTTGTGATAATGCCATCGTTCAGCTCACAAAAGAGCAGTGTGAAAGCGGACACCGCGCAAGCGAAGAACCCGAAGGCAGCCCAGATGCCACCGTTGATGCGGCTCACGTCGTTCTGCACGCGCTCCGACTCTTTTCTGCGGCGCATAAGTCTCTCGAGGGGTATTCCTACGGCAGGCATTGCGAACCAAAGACAGTTCCATGCCGGACTGCCCGTAGTTGTCCAAAGCAGGTAAACCAAGAGTGAGAAGAAAGTGAGCAGGGCGCCCCAGAAAAGGAAATATTTACCGCTGCGGCGTGTTATGTTCCTACGACTGTTGTTGAGGGTTTCGCTGATGAGCGACAGGCTCTCCTGAGCCGTCATCTCTTTGTTTTCATGTTCTTCCATTGTTACATTGTTTTTATGAAGCCACCGGGCTTCGATGTTTAACAAGATGTTTTTTTTACTTCGGTCTCGGTGCAGGCTCCTGCAGAAAGCCCGACTCCGACCTTTTGTGTTCGAATCATGCTGCAAAGATAAATAAGTTTACAATATAAACCAAATAAATTTTTAAACACACTACCCATAGCACTCTATTTCAGTGAAATAAATTTTATACTTACATCAAACAGAGGCTACGATTTTTGTATTTTTTTTCAATTCACAAGGGTAAAAAAAACGATTTTGGGGCAAAAAGAAAGCCGCCCCGAATGGGGCGGCTTTCTTTTCGATTATTTCGCGACTGTGATTAGCAGATGCCCTGGGCGAGCATAGCTTTGGCAACGCGCATGAAGCCAGCGATGTTAGCACCCTTGACGTAGTCGATGCTACCATCTTTCTGCTTGCCGTATTCGACGCACATGTCATAGATGTCGTTCATGATCTTGTGGAGTTTCACGTCAACTTCCTCAGCGGTCCAGTTGATGTGGCCAGCGTTCTGGCAGATTTCGAGGCCAGAGGTGGCAACACCACCAGCGTTGACAGCCTTACCAGGAGCGAAGGGGATCTTAGCTTTCTGGATGGCAGCGATAGCCTTGGGCTGGCAACCCATATTGGAAACCTCGGCAACGTATTTCACACCGTTCTTGAGAAGTTCCTTAGCGTCTTTCTCGTCCATTTCGTTCTGGAAAGCGCAGGGGCAAGCGATGTCGCACTTGATGCTCCAAGCCTTTTTGCCAGCGATGAACTTGGCGGCTTTGGGGAACTTGGTGGCCATATCCTCAACCTTATTACGGTTGGAGGCACGCATAACGAGCATATAGTCGATCATCTCCTTGGTGATACCGTTCTTGATCTCGCAGACACCGTCGGGGCCGGAGAGAGCAACAACCTTAGCGCCGAGCTCGGTAGCCTTGATGGCAGCACCCCAAGCGACGTTACCGAAGCCAGAGAGAGCAATCTTCTTGCCCTTCATGGTGTCTTTCTGCTGTTTCACCATGCGCTCGACATAGTAGATAGCGCCGAAGCCGGTAGCCTCGGGACGGATGAGGGAACCACCCCAGCCATAGCTCTTGCCAGTGAGGGCACCGGTGCTGTGCTCGCGGGCAAGTTTCTTGTACATACCGTACATGTAACCGATTTCGCGACCACCAACTCCCACGTCACCAGCGGGGCTGTCCTGATCGGGACCGATGTTGCGCCAGAGTTCGGTGATGAAAGCCTGGCAGAAACGCATGATTTCAGCGTCGCTCTTTCCTGTAGGATCGAAGTCGGCACCACCTTTACCACCGCCGAGAGGCAGGTTGGTGAGGCTGTTCTTGAAGATCTGCTCGAAGCCTAAGAATTTAAGCATGGAAACGTTGACCTTCGGGTGGAAGCGGAGACCGCCTTTGTATGCGCCGAGAGCGGCATTGTACTGAACACGGTAGCCGATGTTGGTGCAAACTTCACCTTTATCGTTTACCCAGGTCACGCGGAAAGTGAAGATACGGTCGGGCTCAACAAGACGCTCAACGATCTTGGCTTTCTCGAACTCGGGGTGTTCGTTGTAAACTTTTTCAATAGAGGTCAGAACCTCTTCAACAGCCTGCAAATACTCGCTTTCGCCTGGATGCTTAGCTTCCAGGTTGGCCATAATTTGTTTTACTTTCATGATATTGAATAATTTGTGTGAAACAATAATTTTGTTTGCATGGAAACAAAGATACAAACAATTTGTTGCAGTACAAGTTTTTGTGACAAATATTTTAAACAGTTTTTTAACATCACTAACAATGGAGAGGAAAAAAACTGAAACAAATCAGCCTTTAACGACTTGCAAAAGAGCAAACGATAGATTAAGAAAGGGGCGCCTAGCGTGTTCGGAAACGCACGAAAACGGCATTGTGGCCGGAGGCGTGGGACTCGAGGTTGCCGCGACCGACAACAGAAATACGGTCGATGGAGACACCAGAGTCAACGACAGCGGATCGCACACTCTCACCAATGGCGACAGATTGCTCGTGGCACTGGGCTGTGTTTTTGCCTGGACAATCGACGACAATATCGATGAGAAGCGATGGATTTTTCTGAAGGAAATGGGCCAGCTGCTCAATCTCGACCCGAGCCAGCGAAGTCAATTTGGAATCATGACGGTCGAGAACGATGAATGAAAGCGGACAGGTGCGTCCTTCGAGTTCGGAGGGGGTATTGCCCGAGGCGCGAAGCTCGGTCTTGTCGCCTCCGCGAACGGTGAACATGGGACGCCAGCGGTCTTTCTGCACGAAAGAGACAGCATAGGTGTGCCCGTTGCAGAGTATGACGCTACGCGAGGTTCCGTCGTAATCGACACGGACTTCGGCATTTGTAGCAAGATCAAAAACGCGGCAGTTGACCAACCCGTCAGAATCATCGGAAATGCGAAGGGTGGAATAGACACTTGAGGCTTGAGCCTCGACAGTGGCCACAAACAGATGGCCCTGCGCGCCGGGACGTGAAGATGTAAAGCAGAGCTTGCCTCCGTTGGGAGAGAGCGAGAGAGAGGACTCAGCGAAAGCCGAGTTAACCTCCTTACCTAGATTACGAGGATGAGACCATCCCTGCCAGTCATCAATTGAGCTGCGGTGTGACACATATATGTCGCCATAGCCAAGACCTCCACCACAGTCGGAAACGAAATAGAGCGTCTTCAGGTCGCGAGAAAGGACTGGATAGCGCTCACAGTAGCAACTATTGACTCGAAATCCGAGATTGATAGGCTCTCCCCAACCAGCAGTGGTAAAGGGAACGAAATAGAGGTCGGAGGCCAAAGCCGTATCGCCATGATAGTGCATGCCGGATGGTTGGACGTTGTAGCCCAGTGGTCGGTCGGAAGCAAAAAGGAACCCACTGCCGTCGGGCAACATGAAGGCATCGGTCTCGACGAAGTCGGTGTTGACCGGATAGGGAAGGACCTCGCTAACACGCCAACGAGAGCCATCATAGGCAGCCACAAGTATGTCGCCGGCAGAGCCAAGCAGCATCTTGTTGCCATTGTCGAATAGGGAGAATACAGACAACGCTCCCTCGGGAGCACCTTCGATGGAGAATGGTGCCACGTGGGTCCACTTGCCACCCTTGAGGATGGCGGAATAAAGCGAGGACGAGGATGTACGACTGGTAAAATAGAGTGCCTTGCCCGAAGGGGCAACGGCGGAGGAAGTGATGTCGACGTCGCTGCTGACAAGATAGTCAACCGGAAGACGGGCGGCATCAAACGGAGAAGAAAGCAATGATAGGAGCGTGTCGTAGGCAATTTTGTTGTAGCCTTGGAAACGCCCCTCGAAGGTCCGGCATCGCTCGAGGGCATCAGGCCAGTTGGATGTGGCTATGAGATTCTGCAACATGCGCTGGAGTGCCACATAGGCTATACGCTTTGACGGGAAAGACTTGACGAGCTCTTTGTAGTTCCATATCCTGGCCTCATCAAACGGACGTTCGAGGTTGAGCGACTCGATGTCAGCGGCCTCGTTGAGGTCGCCGTTGAGTGATGATCGGAACGGATAGTCGGGATGGGCATGCGCAAACGTGTCAATGAGAGGGTAGCAGGCCTCTTGGGAATACCATTCATAGTAGCGCTTATAGACATCGACATAACGCGGATCATCATCGAAGTGCTTCATGAAGAGCCGGGCGGCCTGAACATTGTTTTCATCCATCACCTTACGGAAAAGTTCGTCTATAGCACGATCTGCAAGCTCACTGCCAGGGTTGGCGAGGGCGAAGTCAACATAGCCCTTAGGGGACTGGATGCTCCCCAGAGAGAGTTCGGAGAGAGAGTCGATACGGTGGAGGGAGATTATGGAATGATTGCTGGAGGGATAGTTGTCAACAAAACTGCGGTAAGCTTCTATGGTATTGTCGCGGCAGGCAGACTTGAAAGCGAACTCGGCATGATGGCGCATAACGGAGCGGCGAACCTCAGGATTGTCATCATAGGCCTTCAGATAGGCATCAGCCTGTGAGACGTCACTGGAGCCATCATAGAGAGAATCAACCAACATGGCGATATGCCGTTCGGCACTACGGGATTCATCGGTTCCCGGATACTGTTTTACAAAGGCGACGTAGGCCGCGATGGTGTTTTGACGAAGCACTGAGCGATAGGCGGACTTGACGCGCTGGATGCCCGCCTGCTTGAGAACGGCTTTGTCATCGGAAAAAGCATCGAGGAACTGGTCAACCTCAACCAGCGACAACTCCTCGGAACTCAACTTGAGAACGGCCTGCCGTGAGAGATGCTTCTTAGCCTCGTCGAGCGAACGGAGAGTTATGCCGCGATTGATGAGGCGACGCAACTCGCGGTCGTGCTCGTTGCCGGAAAGCATGAAACGGTAACGACTATCGGCCCGATTGAGATAACCCCTTGCGAAAGGGAGACTGAACATAGGATTGCGCTCGTCGGAATAGAACCGTGAGAGATTGACCAGGTTCTCAACATCATTGGTATCTTTCAGATAGGCTTTGTGAAGACGCACATACTGGGAACGGTAGTAGTCGGAGCCACGATCGACACCCTGAGCGGCAACAATGCCGCAGAGGTACAAAGCAGCAAGAAAAATGACAAACCTGAAATGTGCCAACATCGAAAACCTCATCACAAAACGGATTTACACAATTATGAAGCAACCGAATCAGTCAGCCTTCACACTTTGCATAATTTCGGTGAACTCTTTCTCAAATTGGCTATAGGTATCGTATGATGTCTCGATACGGAATTCAAAGACGGTATTCTTAACCTTGAAATACATCATTTGAAACTTGTAGTCCTTATGGTCATCTAGATTGTTGTAGGCACCCACATATGAAATGCCACCCGAGCCCGGCAGTCCCTCAACAGTTTCGGTAAGTGACTGGAAAGGCTGGTTGAGATAGCGGACATAGGCCATCTCGAGGGCAGAACCTTCGTAATTGCGTTTGACGTAAATCCTAAGATGGGGCAGGATGGTGTCACCCTTACTGTCGGTGACCACCTTGCCACAATAGGAATAGAGATAGGCCACCGTGTTGCGATCGATGGTCAGCGTCTGAAGATATTTCCATCCACCATTGGGAAACGAGAAAGTGACATTGGTATTGGGGACGGTGATCTGAGCACGTCCACATAGAGTCATTGCGGCAACAAAAAACAAAAGAAGAAACGATTTACGCATTGTAACTGGCTATTAATGGTTAACAATTGGTTATCTGGCGATAGAACGACAGAATATTTTCGGTCTGCCGCCCAAGATTATATTCAGTTTTTACGAGGTTGACGGCTGCGGAGCCGATAGCGGAAGCCCTAGCGGGCGAGGTTAGGCAAAAGCGTATGCGATCGATGAAAGCCTGCGGGGTATCGGCAATGAGGAGATTGTCGCCATCGGTATATTTAATGCCGCGAGCCGCCACGGAGGTCGCAACCACAGGTTTGCCCATCGACATGGCCTCGAGTATCTTGACCCTGATGCCGCTGCCTGAAAGCAGCGGGACAACATTGACCGACTTGTCGGACATGAAACGCATGGCATCATCGACTTCGCCAACGACAGTCACCCCTTCAATGCGGCTGTCGATTAAGCGTTGCGGCATACGGCGACCTGCAAGGAAAAGACGAGCTTGAGGCACCTCCCGGTGCAGGAGGGGCCAGACCTTATCCAGAAACCAATCGATGGCTTCAATATTAGGTTTCCAATCCATTGAGCCTATATGGAAAAGAGTAAATGGCTGAACGGTAAGGTCTGTGGGAAGACTGTATGGCTCGACAGCAAATGGAACAGAGCACATGGGGCGTCGGCATCCCATCTGGCAGTAGGCGTCAGCATCGTCATCGGTGATGCAGACGATTCCGTCGTAGTCGTTAATATGCTCGCGCTCATAGACTTCAAGAGTCAGTGCGAGATGCTTTAGATACCACTTACGCAGAGGGTTACGTTCGCCAGCGGAGAGCTGGCGCCAGATTCGATGCTCAACATTGTGGGCACGGAGAATCACCTTGGCCGTACTATGTTTCCTTATGGTGGCAACATAGGGGGTCAAAAATATGCTTTCAACATGCACGACGTCGAACTGTTCCTCATCGAGTATTTCAACAAGCTTGGTATCGAATGCGGAACTGACATAACGTTTAACATGATAGGACTCGCCACACAGGAGCGAGAAAAGGGCTGAGAGTGGCCTTATCCGCGTGTCGACATGAACCGCCTCAACGGGAGTTTCAGAAAGGTACGACCGGGATATTTTGTCGGCAGAGAAAGGGTGCTTGTCGGTGCTCACCGTTAAAACCTTCACATAACACCCAGCATGAAGCAATCCACGTGTGACGCTTCCAATGGCGAGCGTGCCACCATCAACCGGGGGAAAAGGAGGTTTATAACATATTTGCAGAATCCGCATCGAACAAACGTTTTTCTCCGTACTATCTAATAAACAAAGTTTTCACAATTTTATTGCATCATTCACCCTCCTGAGGAAGCGCCTTGAAACCGAGTCCCATTATCTCTGAACTCTCAATGACATTGACAAAAGCATGAGGGTCAAGCGTACGGATGCATGACTTGAGTTTGACGAGATCGGTTCGATCTAACGTAACATAAATCATCCTTCGCTCCTGGCCCTGATAGAGACCAATTCCGGGGAAGCACGTGCCACCACGTTCGAGGTCGTTGATAATAAAGTTCTTAACCTCTTCTATTCTGTCAGTGACAATAAATACGGTTTTGTAGGTGGTGAAGCCTTCAACTATAAGGTCAATAATCTTGCTTTCTATGTATATAAGGATTATGGAGTAGATGGGAAGACGAATATTGCCGATGACGAGGGTGGTGAGAGAGATGCAGCTATCAACGATGAGAACAAGCACACCGAGCGAAATCTTGGTGTATTTGTGGACAATCATTGAGATGATGTCGCTACCGCCAGAGGTGGCACCGGCACGGAAAATAACGCCGATGGCAACACCGTATATTATGCCTGAAACAACAGTGTTAAGGAAAAAGTCAGGCATGAAGTAGCGCTCAACGTCACCATCCATAAAAGATAAGGCGGTATGAGTGGCCTCAGACATGAACTCGCCATCATAGATAACAGGTTTATATCCCCACGTACTTTCCAATACAAAAGTGAATATCGGAATAAGAATAACCGAAACAATCGTTTTTACCCCAAAACGAGGCCCAAGGACGATGGTACCAATAATAAGCAACGGTATATCCATACAGATACCTGCCAAGGATATCTTCCATCCCCACAAGGCGTTAAACACGTTGGCAAGACCGTAAACGCCACCTGGAGCAAGGTGGTAGGGATTGACAAACATGACATCGCCCACAGCGAAGAGCATACTGCCCAGAATTACCAAACAGTAAGACAGTACTTCTTTTTTAAACTTTGCCTTATCCATACTAATACGCTGACTTTAAAATCAAAGTTTTACTTCGTTGGAAATTTTTACAGCCAACGCTGCAAGTTCGTCGGGAGTCATGGCAACATGTTTCGAGAAATTAAGATCGGAAGGAGTATTAAGCGGAATGAGATGAACATGTGCATGAGGCACGTCGATACCGACAACGGCCATACCGACCTTGATGCAAGGACACACCTTCTTCAACCCTTCAGCAACCGACTTGCTGAAAAGCATAAGTTTGCAATACAGGTCGTTGTCCATATCAAATATATAATCGATCTCACGTTTGGGGATACACAACACATGTCCCGCCGCAACAGGGTTAATGTCAAGAAAAGCAAGACAGTCGTCACTCTCGGCGACTTTATAGCAAGGTATTTCTCCCGCTACGATTTTCGAAAAGATGGATGCCATACCAGGTGATGTTTTAGGATTGTTATCTTTCTATCGATAGTATTTCAAAATTCATGGTACCCGCCGGAACCTTTACTTCGACCACATCTCCCTTTTTTCTTCCCAAAAAAGCCTGTGCAAACGGCGAATTGACAGAGATTTTGCTCTCCTTGATATTTGCCTCACTTTCAGGGACAATAATATAGGACTGTTTCGCTTTGGTCTTAACGTTTTGAATATTGATCTTTGAAAGCAGAAGCACTTTTGAGGTGTCAATCTTCGATTCGTCCAGCAACCTGGCATTTGCCACTAGATCTTGAAGTTTGGAAATACGAGCCTCAAGGTGACCTTGAGCTTCCTTGGCTGCGTCGTATTCTGCATTCTCAGAGAGGTCTCCCTTATCCCGAGCCTCTGCGATGGCCGCCGATGCAGCAGGACGCTCAACGGCTATGAGGTGATGCAACTCGTCTTTCAACTTTTGTAAACCTTCTTCGCTATAGTATTTTATATCTGACATAATGTAAGAAATGAATTAGTTTATTTACTATTTTCTACTGATTGTTTTTTTCGGATCGAACCCTCGTCAATGAAAAGGTATCTAAAAATTAGGAAAGGCTTTTTGCAGCCTTTCCTAATTGAATGGATTATGGTTCTGTATTCCTTAGAACCGAATCGTGGCTCCAATGGAGTGCGATCCCTTGAAGGGAGCTGCAGCACGATAAGAGTACTCGAGAGCCAGCGTAGGACGAACTGAACCGTCGGCTTTCTTTTTGGTCAACGGAATGTCAACAGAAGCACCGGCACAGAGACCCGTATTGGCAGTAGTACGAGCGGCTTTTGTGAGTTTTTCAAAGGTAAAGATGTAACCACCACGCAACTGCATGATGTTAAACAGAGAATACTCAAGACCCACGGTGATATTGTCCTTCAGGAACGCATTTGACGTGAAACTTGCTGCCATAGTTATACGCTGTTCGCCAGCAGGAATCAAGAAATCATACGAGGCGCCAATGTTCAAACAAGTGGGAAGCTCCATACTGGCAGAACGATACTCAGCCGTCATGTCGTTGCCTGCTGCATTCTCGTATGCGAAAGAATGTCCAACACCCCTGAAATTCATAGAAGGACCCCAGTTCTTCAGGGACATACCGAACTTCAACTGGTCGTTCTCACCTGTCACATACTGAATACCTGCATCAACAGCAAAACCCGTTCCTCGGATGTCAGCGGTCTGTTCGGTGACAACCTTCAGGTTGAAACCGGCATGGATACTCTTAGTGAACGAATGAGCATACGCAACATTGATATTCATGAACGACGGGCTGAAAGTACCGTTGGCACCAGCGTCTGGACTTTCAACGGTTGTCACTTCAATATTACCAAAACCGATGGCTGTCACAGACGCAGCAACCACACCTCGGTCGAAAAGACGGACAGCAATACCAAAAGCATTAATACCGACACCGCTACGGAGACCCGACTTGCCACCGAGATAAATGGTATTAGTATATGCGAACTCCATCTTATTGATAAAGGCAATACCCGCCACATTTGAGTAGAAGGCATCAAGCCCGCGAACATTGGCAATACTCACATTGCCCCATCCCGAGCTATGAGCCCACGGGTTGATAAGCAACTCGGTGGCACCTGCCGTACCACGACGCTTGTCGTTGCCGGCATAGACGTTGCCAACAGCGACTGCCAGCAACAGAACCACAACTACTGATATTTTAAATATATTCTTCATTTCTGTAGATGTTTTTGCGTTTTCAATCATTTGCCTTAGAATCCGAAAGAGTTCAAATCAACAGGACGCATGGTACCAAACCACTTTATGACCCTATACCCAACATTGGGCACGTCAACATGAATCAGGTACATACCTCCGGCAATTGGAATACCCTCATGGTTATGCAAATCCCAATCAAGTACATACCTGTAGTTCGGGTCACTATCGTTTGCCGTAGGACCAAGTTTTCTGACTAGGGTACCATCGAGAGTGTAAATAGAAACTGTTGTACCTGCGGGAACATTCACAAAACGAACCTTGGTTTCCAATTGGCTGGCAGTCTCATACGCAGATGCACTGTAATACGGGTTTGGAACCACGTTGATAAGATTCAGTATGGAGTCTCTGTAGTCCTTTGTAGCATCACTGGCAAGTGCTTGACCTGTAAGAGTTGCTATATCTTCAGAAAGCTCAAACATATACATAGGACGGTTGGAGTTCTGAACCTCAGAAGACGCTCTGCGCGTAGCATTGGGACCATAATAGTTAGCATACTGCGTCGGAACATCTATATCAATAGTCACATCACAAGGAATGTCCTTCGGATTGTCAAATTGATAACGACTCTCAACGAGAGGCATATTAACCCATGCCACAGACGCAAAGAGGAGCGACATAGCATCACGAACCTCATTAACAGAAACCTTTTCCAGCTCGTCCTTGAGAAGACCGCGGTCGTACGCAAGGTTGTGTTGCTGGTTCGGAGTCGGGTCTTTGGTCGTCAGAATCTTCTCGGAAATACGAAGCATCTTCATAGCATAACGACCTGCATCGTAAGAAGGTGTTGCATAAGAGGTACTTTCCACCGAAGAACCCACCTGGAAAATCTTGTAGAACGGCTGGTCTGTTGCATTCATAACATAGATGAAGTGACGTCCACCCATCACATAGTTCTGTGTACCATCCATAATGGTATTGACAGGATTCCACATCATATCCCTACCATTGTACTGCACATAACGAGAATCTTCACCGAACATGATGTTCAAACGCTCACCAGTGGTCGTATTAATTGCATATCCCGGGAACCAACCCATACCCATGTCGGAAATGTAGTTGGGGCTTGAGGGATCTTCTGAGGGCTGGCGAACGGCTGATGTATCACCGTTTTTGTCAACAGAGGCATGACGACGTATCTGGAACTTGCGAGCATTGCCCTCTGATTGCTGATAGTCATCACACATTTCGAGAACCGGACATCTTGTCCATTTGGAAGTATCGGCAGTTAATACGATGCGCACGCTCGGCAAAGCTTTAATATTGTTAAATATCAACGACTTGTTACAGGAGTGCGACATCAATTTACGCATCGTTCTGTTATATGAGAGATAAACATTTGCATAACGCACAATGGCATGCAAACTATCAAGGATATTCTGAGGCGCAATATAATATCTCATGCAGAAACCTGGATGGAAGTCGCGCGTGGAAACCAACTTGTATGGTGACCACAATCCACCCAGAACGCCTTCAAACACCTGATACTTATCAAATGGCTCGGCAAGAACATCACTACCACGAGAAGCAGTAACCATATAATAGTCCTCATCGAGATACGTCTCATATTCCGAAATTGGATCATCGGAATTTTTAAACGCTCCAAGGTTACCGGCAGCATACTGCGATCCTGAACGAATCCAGTTGTAAGTCGGGTCGCCGTCATAGTCTGGAATACCCGATAGCCACTGTTTCTCATTGTTGGAGAATGTCATTGTCGAAGAAAGAACTGATCCATCATTGACATATCCTCCCATAACAAACGTTCCAAGATTTGCAGGCGATGTAGTGACTGAGTATGCTGCTGCCGTCGGGTTTGGATTTGTTATCGCAACCGAAACACCGAGATCGAGGAATAACTGTTCATTGTAACGACCTATTGCATAATCAGCGGTGTCAGAATACACTGCCACAGAATCCGAGGTATAATAGAGAGGTTCTGAGGGGTCTTCTTTTGTAATAACCCACTTTGATTTATCATTAACACCAAGGAATTTGATGACAAACTTACCCGGTTTAATATTCAAAGGATCTATCACTGTGACATTGACAGGACCATAATTTTCCTGATATTTCGGAGCCGAAATCAAGCAAGCATCTGTCAACGTGACTCTTCCAGTAACGGTATCCAAGAAAGAAAAACCTGGAGCTTTTCCCGGCACACCAGGAGCACCCATAAGTTCATCTATCGACTCTTGTGTGAGACGCAAAACAGAACCACCGTTTCCGTGACCCTCGATACGTGAGATAAGCGGTTTCATGCCAAATTCGGCCTGAACAAGAGTTCCTCCGTTTTCGTTTGTAGGATCATGCGGAATAACCGTAATAGGTGTAATTGTACGTCCCCACTCATCCGTACGACCGGCAAGGTAGGGCTCTTTCTGTCCATCAAGCATATCCGCAGAAGTCTGAGAATATTCCTTATAACGGTTGTGGGCATACGCAATACACACATAGTAGTATTCCTTATTGTTAACAAGAGCACGGTTCGTCCCAGTTGAGAACTGGTCTGTGGTCACACGGAATACATGCTGCAATCCATTGTTTGAACCAGTCACCATGATATTTGCTGAAAGCAAACCCGTAGTAGAGTTCGTTGTGTAGTTCACAAGAGTTCCAATGGGAACATTCGGTGACTCAAGTGTATCATCATAGAAGTTCTTTAAATCGCATTGGGCAACAAGACGAGCTTTAGTGATATCGCTTATATCTGCGATTGAAGTTTTCTCGTCCCTCAGCTGATAAATTTGATAGCCCTCGAATTTGTAACTTCTCTGTTCGTCAGTATAGCGTTGACGGTTACCGTTGGCATCAGTGTAGTAGGTGGGAATCGACGGATCGATTTCAACATAATCCTCACCCATCGATGCATCGTTCTGATAAGTGATATAAAGAATGACTTCATTTTTCATCTCCTGTGCGATAAGCGTCGGGGCATCGGGACCGTTAAGCACCTTGAAGCAGTTCTCGAACAAAGCCTGACAGACATCATCTATCTGACGGAGCAGCTCAACCGACTGCCAAGCTCCACCATTCGAAGCCTGAGCAAAAGGAATACCGACCGTGATGTAGTTCAATGCACCTGGTTCAAGTGTGAACGGACCAGCCGACTGCATGAAACGACGGTCTCCGATGGGGTTACCAGCCTGAACCTCTGTCCATTCGAAACCTGGATCTTCACCGTCAGTTCCCCAATGCAACGGGTCACTGTCTCCGGGGAACATGAAGTCACACTCATATTCGGTAGTACCGGTCGACAGACCATCACCTCCGAATTTCATACGTTGTTTATTTTTCCAAAAACCACGCAGATACAGGTAGTAGTCAGTTGCTTTAGAAGGCTCTGAGTTATAACCGCTGGCCTTGTTCTCATAGTACACGAAGCGGCGCATTCCAAAACGTTCGTCATCAACAATATTATTACCAAAGTTCACACCATTGATGGCGCAGTTTCCAACAGCATCACCTGGCTGGAAATACCATGCAAGAGGATAATAGAGGTCGGCATCGTCTGTCAGCTTGATTGTATCATATCCCACACCATTAGGAAGTCTGTAACGCTCAAGATCCGATGCATAGTAGAGCTGCATCTTGGAAATATCAATCTTAGGATTATCCCTGCCATCAGGATCCATGTACGGACCCTGGAAGAAGTCAATACCGATTGCGGGAGGAATGCCCGAATAGCTTCCCGATCCAGGACCATCTGCCTCGTCACCATTATAGCAATATCCAAGACCACGTTTCACATCGCATCCTACATAGTCATCAAATGCATATCCCAAATCCGGGTCAACCCACTGGCTGAAATAGGTGTTCTTCAAAGTATAGGTCGAACGGTTGATAATTTCGTACGAGTAGAACGTCATGTTGTTGATTTCGTCATTTGTCGAGAAACCGAACGCCTGTGCTCTTATTTCAAGGCCGATAGGGCTACCCTGTGTTTCCATATGGGTATTACCCATATCGTTGAAAATCCACCATATCGTCTGGTCACCTTTCAGCACCTGGTCAGAGAGAAGTCCACCATGTACAACTCCCACCGAGTCTTCCATCGTACGACGCGGTGAGTAGTTTTCACCAGGAGCAAGGGCTGCCTTCAACGACGACGGGCAAAGTTCATTGTCGAAATCATAGTACGGATAGTCTCCTGCGAGAGGATCATAGTGACCATCATGGTTTGCATCATAGAACGGTGCCAAGTATGGTGAAAGACCTGCTTCTCCACCCTCTGCCGGCCACTTCATGATTACCTCAGCTATAGCACTCTGATCGAAAGCGCCTTCACGTGGTGTTGGCGGATTGGTTGAATAGTCAAACATGGCCATAAGTGCCATAACATCCGCCTTGGTAATGATATAGTGCTTGTCATACTTCGTGCAACGGTCTAGATCTGTCGATGCAGCGCCATCGATGGTAAGAGGCCCCGGCCAGAAATCGTCACCTTCCGAGCCGAAACGCAGAGCGGCAAGACGCAACTGTTCGTTGACATCGGTTCCACCAATCCACAATGCTGCACAGAACATTGGACAGGTATTGCTGTTTTTGGGAATATGATACTGCGCTACGCTACCATCGTACCACATGTTGCCATAACCATTAATCATGGCTCTGACATTGTTGACACTAAGCTCAGCAGTACTTTGTGCTCTTTTGCATGCAGAGGCCTTCGACTGAGCTGCTGAACGCTTGGCTGCAGTGCGCTTGCACTCTGTGCACTCGCGAGCATAGGTGGTTCCTGCTCCTAATCCAAACAGGACCGCCACCAATACAATTTTGCTAAATATATTCTTCATGTCTTTATTTTTTTTCGTGTTGTTGGATTAGAAGTTATACGACAAAGAAACTTTCCACGTACGAGGCGATGAATAGTTCCATGTGTTGTTGTTCATATACACCGCATAAAGGTCTCTATAAGACTGCGGGTCAAGATAGGAGTTAATAACAGCCTGCGTGCCCGGATCAGTCAGATAACCGTCATCTGTCGGGTTTCCTGTAACAGCAAAAACTCCCGTCACATTGCGTATATCAAACAGGTTGTGGACTGTGAGGGCAAGATTCAGATAAGTATCTTTCTTGCCAGCCTTGATAGGCCATGTCTTGTCAATAACAATGTCGAAATAGAAACCCCATGGCAGACGTGCTCCACGATAGCTACCGACAATAGTGTACTGAGTGTTGCTGAGAGCTCGTGTGTAAGGACGTCCCGACTGTGCAACAGCCATCACGTTGATACCAAAGTTTTCAAGAACCTTGACCTCTTTTACTCGAAGTTCTCCCGTTTCTTTGTCTTTAACCTTGCGCTTAATAACCGGGCCATTGTACTTCGCACCACTTGCATAGCGGAAGTCAATATTAGCCTTGAATTCGTGACGACGGTCGTCATCAATAGGATTAAGCATCTTAAGAGTCGTGTAACCCTCTTTGATAAGTTCGGTCATAGTGGTTGATGAAAGACCTGTACCATCAGCATACTGCAATGTGTAGTTTGCATTCACACGAATATTCTTGGTTTGACGAAGATCGTAGGCAATTGTTACACCCTTAATGGTCTTGAAGTCAATGTTATCATACGAATAATAGTTGGGGTTAGGATCAGCTCCAACATACTGTACCAACTGGATCAGATCTCTGGTTTCCTTATAGTATGCGGAAATACTAATAGCGGAATTCTTGTTTTTGCCTTTACCCAACGCCTGCTGGAATCCAATTTCGTAGTTGGTGATTTTTTCAGGCTTTAGGTTAGGATTGGTCATAGTGGAGATTTGCGTCATATACATATATCCGAGGTAGTTGGCCTGCCATCCACTGGACGGGCGACGAGCAATAATGTCGTAACTGGCCTTGAACTGCGAGTTGTCTCCCACAGGGAATGAGAAGGCGATACGGGGCATCGGTACCCACTGCGGTTCATATTCCTTGAATGCACCTGAACCAACTTTATTATTGGCGAATGCCTCCTGGCCACCACCGGTGCCTTTGGTACGGAAAGGTGTCGGCTTACTGGAGGTACCAGCAATATCATTTGGTGTATTCACACCTTCACCCATTGCATTGTACCAGTTTGTGGTACCGCTGGATGTTGTCGAACGATAACCGCGGATGGTGGGTTTGCTTGCAGAAGCATCATTGACATACACCACCCAATCATCCTCAACGTTGTTGGCAAGCGTTCCGTCATATTCAACCTTACCCTCCTTGAGGTCTTTCACGGTATATGCTTCGTAAAGCAGGTACGGGTCTTTAAGAACAAGTTGGTTTCCGTTAAAGTAGTCAACACGCAGACCCACGTTGAAGATAAGGTCTTGGAAGTAGAAGCGGTCCTGGATATAACCTGCCATATAGGTCGGCGAGAATGCAGGAAGATAACGATATTTCTCATGACCCTTTGCAGCGGGATCAAAGAAATCTTCGAAACTCCACTTACCGTTATATTTCTGTCCATTATGCTTGTAACCATAGTAACTAACGTATGCATTGCCGCTATTGAACAGTTCGTCCGATGAAAACATATCCACACCGCCTGCTTCTGCATACTGTTCCGGGGTATAGCTGTTGACATCCAGCCAGTCGGTTGCTCCAACGTTGTAATAGTTACGCATTGCTGCGTCAAATGCAGACTGGTTTTCCACATTGTTAAGACGATCGTAGGTCACGCGCAATGTTGAGCCTTCCATTTCATAGTGCGGGTTGGTATAATCCAACTGCGAGATGTGACGGTTAGCATTCTGATACATCAGAGTCCAAAGGCCTGCGGCAGCCAACGAGTAGGAGGATGACGAGTAGCGGTCATACTGGAAACCAATCTCGAGGTCGTGACCTTTGATCAGAGCCGAAGCCTTTGCCTGGACATACAGATAGTCTGTCTGCGACATTCCGTATGATGTATTCTGCACACCGGTGTTATAGAACATACCATAGACACTTGACGGGGAGTCTCCATTGAAAAGACCTTTCAATTCACGGATATTGTCACGATTGATCATATATGGACGATACTCTTCGTTCTCATAAAGCTGCATCGTGTATCTTGCTAAACGGGCGTTGACTGGGTCTATACCATCCTTATACGACTCCATATCGACTGTTTCCAACCAGCTGTCGTGAACGAGTGCATAGGTGGAAACACCTTCATAATCATAAGGAATAGGTGACGTATAGTGTGGCGTCATGGCTGTCTTGAACGTAGAGATGTGTCCATAACGGAACACATCGTCAAGCGACTTGCCATAATTACTATTGTAACTCAACGAAGTTGCACGGCTCACCATTGCGGTAATATTGTACATCACATTGGATACAGCTGCCGAAGATTTCGACTCGGGAAGAGTGGACTCTTCACTCTGATGCTTGGCATCTTTGAAACGCTGTGTGAAGTCAACCGTCAGACCATAGCTCTGGTCAACCTCTACACCACCGCTTCCTTGAGCCATATTCAAAACCCAATAGCTCGACCCCGTACTAGGATACATACCACGGGAATATTCTCCTGTAAGGGTAAGGGTTGCATAGTCGGTAAAACGAAAATCAATGGCACCTTCAACTGCCAGACTATAGTAGCTGGTATGAGGCTTCTGTGTGACAGTATGGAAGTCATCGGCATGGAGCTGTTCCTCTGCGGTATAGTTGATAGTATGTTCAACCATGTCGAACGACAACGGGTTATCCTCTATGAATTGCGCCTTATCCTTGTTCACCACTTTATATCGACCAGACTTTGCACGATAGTATCCGTCTTTTGCATAATTACCCTGACCGGTAAGACGGAATCCTATCATCGTACGCTCTGTTACGCCACCATCCGGCTGGGTCTTTTTCTGCTTATAAATCGGACCCGTAAGATAAAGCATAAGTGAGTTGAGAAGGCGATAGTCGATATAGGTCTCATATTTTATGACGCCCTTGAACTGGCTTGAAGGCGGTTTTAGCGTAATAATCTGAGTACCACCGATAGCCTCACCAATACTTGCGGGGGTACCGCCAAGTATAACCTGGATTTCAGCTATGGCCTCCTTGGGAGCACTGATACCGGTACGTTTGCGGACACCGCCCTGCATCGTCACCATGCCACCCTCACCACGAGCCGAACCCGAACCGCCGTCGTTATATCCTATACCTCCAACAGCCGCCACAATGGCATCCACCGAGTTGCCCGGCATCTTGGCAATGTCGTCACCAGTGATACGTTGACCTGATTCCGGTGTACCAACCTCAAAAATAGGGGCACGGTCGGCCTCAACCACAAGTTCTGTCATAACTGTGGCGGACGACTTCATCTTGAAATCGGCTATCGTAAAGCCCGAAGCTTTAACATTGACACCCGTCTTGAGCTGGCCTTCATAGCCCACGCTTGTGACTTTGATGTCATAGGTACCGACTTGCAGACCCTTGATGGTGTAAACACCGTCCAAATCAGTCTGTCCTGCACCAACTCGTTCACCGTTCTGCGTGACAATGACGTTGATGAACTCCATCGGAGCGCCAGTTTTTGCATCGGTCACGGTACCCTTCAGGATACCCTGTGCCTGCAATAACCCGTGGGCAAGCAGCAGCAGACCGATTGTCATTAGTACTTTCTTGAACATACTCAATTTTATTACGTTAATACGATTAATTAGTTTCCTGTTATTAAATGCGTTCGCCTATATAGTCGTTGTTTAGGATTGTATTGTAGATAACGGCTTGGCGAAGGTCAAAGTCAACGGAAGATGCTTTGTCATCTGTTTCAGTTGCAGCGGATGTCTTTTGTCTCTTTGCCCTCGTCGAATCTGACTGTTCCGTAAAACATGTGTCGCCATCGACTTTTTCATAGGAAAAATACTCCTCGGATTTACCGGCATTTTTCTCATCATCTGAGACGAAGTCAAAACCATCCGCGTCATTCATGCCTGCCGGCGCATTAGGCATCGGAAAAGCCTTCTTTACAGCCTTCTTGACCTTGATGGCTATCAAGGCCACAAATACAAGACAGACTATGAACGTGAACATTCTCATACAAACTTTTTCTTCCGTATTTCCTCGTTTATTGTTTTACCACTTCTTTCGATGCGTCTTTGCGTTTTGAAATCTCGTAAACCACGGGGCAAGCGATGCACACCGACGAGAACATACCGCACACCACGCCGACCAGCAGGGCAAAGATGAATCCCCTGATAACCTCGCCTCCAAAGATGAACATCATAAGCAGCGTTACAAATGTGGTGCCGCTGGTGTTTATCGTACGAGCTAATGTTGAGTTGATTGCATCGTTCATGTGGGTCTTAAGGTCACGCTTCGGATACAGTTTCTTGTATTCACGGACACGGTCGAAGATAACCACTGTGGCGTTGATGGAGTAACCTATAACGGTCAACACCGCTGATATGAAATACTGGTCAACCTCCAGATTGAACGGCAGCAATCCGTAAAGCAGCGAGAACATACCGATAACCAGGATGGTGTCGTGGGTAAGGGCTGCCACCGATCCAAGACCGAACCTCCAGCTGCGGAAACGGAGTCCGATATAGACGAAGATGATAACCAAACCTCCGATGATTGCCCATATCGAGTGAACCAGATTGTCGTGTGCGATAGTACCGCCAACCTGTTCTGCCTGGATGATACCGAGCGGGTTGGTTTCCGTCGATTTGAACTCCTCAAGAGTTATCTTGTTGGAGAAATAAGGCTTGGCTCCCTCGTAGAGTTTTTCCATTATCTCGTTCTTTACCTCATCACCGTCTTCCTTGATCTTATACTTGGTGGTGATCTTCAGCTGTGTCGAAGGGCCATAGGTCTTAACCTCAGGAGCCTCGTCAAACTGTTTGTTCATGCTGCTGCGGACCTCAACGGCATTGACCGGCTGGTCAAAACGGACCACGTATGTACGTCCACCGCTGAAATCTATACCGAAACTGAGACCACGTGTGGCAAATCCAACAGCGCAGACAAGTATGGCGCAACCCATGATGATATAGAAGATTTTGCGCTTGTCTATGAAATTAACATTGACATTGCGCATAAAGTTGGCACTGAACGGGAAGGAGAACGTGATCTTTTTACGTGCACGCAGCAGATTGTCGATAACAAGACGTGTGATAAAGATACTGGTGAACAGTGAGGTCACTATACCTATACACAGTGTGACAGCAAATCCACGAACAGGACCCGAACCGAACATTATGAGCACAAGTCCCAGCAGGAAGGTGGTCACCTGTCCGTCAATAATGGCGGAATATGCATTCTTGAAACCTGCATCGATTGAATTTGCGACACTCGAGCCATTGCGCAGCTCTTCCTTGATACGCTCATATATAATCACGTTTCCGTCAACAGCCATTGCCATTGTCAGCACTATACCCGCTATACCGGGCAACGTGAGCACCGAGCCTATTGATGCAAGTATTCCAATCAATAGGAATACATTAGTAATAAGGGCTACCACCGACACCCAACCTGCACGGTTGTAGAACACCACCATATAGATGAGCACCACGATGAAGGCAAGAATGAACGATATCAAACCGCGGGTGATGGACTCCTGTCCGAGTGAAGGTCCCACGACAGCCTCCTGAACAATGATTGCAGGAGCTTCCAATTTACCTGATTTCAAAATATTTGCAAGGTCTTTTGCCTCATCCAGCGTAAAATCACCGGTAATCGACGAACGTCCACCGGCAATCTCTCCGTTTACCACAGGGGCTGAATATACAACATTATCCATCACGATAGCGATGCACTTGCCAACGTTGGCTCCCGTTATCTGTTTCCAGTCGCGGGCACCCTCGGTGTTCATAGTCATCGAAATCTCATTGCCGCCAACCTGGCTGAAGTCCTGACGTGCGTCGGTGATGACCTCTCCGCCAAGAACCGGGTTGCCGTCGTTCTCAACGGCAATCGCATACAGCTGGTAGATATCTTGATTGTCTTTCAAAGGTTTTGCACTCCAGAGGTATTTCACTCTACGAGTATCATACCATTTCTTCTCCGCTGCGAGAGCCAGCATCTCGTTGATGGCATCCCTGTCGCTTCTGCGCGCCATACCCACCACAGGGCCCGGCACCAACTGTCCGTCGCGTGTTCCGTTCGGAGCAAGCTTGGCAAACAACGGGGCGTCCTTCATCTGATTCTGCTGAGCCTGGTCAGCAACGTTCTCGTTGCCGTTCACGGCTAACTGGTCAACCAGCGAAGTATCCTCGCCCTCGGTCTCCGTCTCTGCAAGCTCTTCTGCTGCCGCGGTGTCAACCTCTTCGTCGCCAGCACCCATCAAGGCAAGGCTTGAGTTAATCTTTTCGAGGGTTTTATATCCATACTCATCGGTGTTGTCGTAAGTTCTCCAGAACTCCAATTGCGCCGTGCTCTGCAAGAGTTTGCGGACGCGCTCGGGTTCTTTCACTCCGGGCAGCTCAACCAGAATACGCTCTGAAGCCTCGAGTTTTTGGATGGTCGGCTGCGCAACACCGAATTTGTCGATACGCTGACGAAGACGCTCATATGTCATGTCATAGGCAGACTTTGTAGCGGATTGGAGCTCGCTCTTGACTTTGGCATTGTTGTCGGTAGCCTTGATGTTTGGCAGCTTGGGCCCGATGAAGTAAGAGGCGAGACGGAGTTCCTTGCCCCCGTTCATCTCTTGGTTGATACGCTCTATCTCGTCACAGAAAAGCGACACAAAATCTTTGTTCGTAGTCACTTTCTGACGGGCAAGGGCAGCTTCCATTGCCTTCTCAAACAGTCCGTTATCGGGCAGATCCTTGTGAGCGAGAGATCTCACAACATCTGAAGTCGATACCTCCAGCATCACGTTCATACCGCCCTTCAGGTCCAATCCAAGATTGATTTCCTTCCCTTGGCACTGACGGTACGTTGAACCCAAATACACCTTCTCATTTGCCATAGAATCAAGGTAATGAGCCTCGTAAGCAGTCTGTAGAGAGTCAAGTTTCACCTGCTTGGCAAGCTCATCGCCGTTAGCCAACAGCGAGGCTTTGGTTTGGGTAGTTTCGCTCGCAGCATAAGCCTCTGCAGCCTTTTTTGCCTTACGATTGACGCTGCTCGTCACAAACGTATAGGACAATTGGTACAGACACACCAATACAAAAGCCCATGCTAAAAACCTTATAAGTCCTTTGTTCTGCATATTTTAAGATTTAGTTTTAGTTTCTATTGCACACTATTTAGAGTATGCAAAGATAATAAATTTTACACATTGCACAACTCTTTTCCGAAAAAAAATAAATATTTTTTAATTACATTAAAGCAGATGGCTCATTTTCAAACCCTACCAACACCGCCTCATTCATCTTTCACGAAACCCCTCCCTGGATCTCTCCTTCTTTCCTCATCTCGTCCCAATCTCTATCAGCCACACAGCATCCAAACAGCAGTAAACCCGCAGTTTTATTAGAGAACTAGCAGGGAAGTATTAGAGAACAAATAGAGAAACTTTCATCATTCCATCAAAATGTCTATTTTTGCACAATCAAGACTATCACACCAAATATCTCATATCACCTCTAAGAATCAATCGTCTAACATAACATAAAGGCACCTCAATCCTCATAAAACTTCAAAATTACGCATCTCATGCAACATAACAAACTTACAATCAAAGGGTGGGACAAAGCCGACATGCCACGAGAAAAAATGAAGGCGAAAGGCCCGAAAGAACTGAGTAACGCTGAGCTCATCGGCATTCTCATCGGAAGCGGAACACCTGGAAACACCGCCATTGATTTGGCGAAAGAGATTCTAAAACGCTCCGACGACGAACTTACGCCATTAATTCAGATGGAAATATCTGATTTCAAGAAATTTCATGGCATCGGCGATGCTAAAGCCATCACCCTCATCGCGGCCTTCGAATTGGGACGTCGCCTCTCTTCTGAGAAATCAAACCGAAAAGACTTTCTTGTAAAAAACAGTTCGGACCTGTACGAATGCCTCCACACTCAAATCGACAACCTACCTCGAGAAAAATTCATGGCAATCTACCTGAATAATCGCGGAAAGATAATTGACACACAATGTATTTCATACGGCGGCATATCAGGCACCCTTGTCGACCTCAGAACCCTCTTCAAATTCGCCGTCGAGCTGAATGCCGTAAGCATAGCGGTGGCCCACAACCATCCCTCGGGCAATCTTCGCCCCAGCATCGAAGATAAAAAGCTGACAAGCAGAATCGTCGATGCAGCAAAACTGCTCGACATTCGCGTACTCGACCACCTGATAGTCGGCATCGACACCCAAACCAACGAGAAATACTACAGCTTTCGCGACAACGGGCTGATTTAATCAACCTCGCCCCCACCCTATCACACGCACACCACTTAGAAATCCAACCTCAAAAGCAGCATCACTTGCGCTCGAACAGTGTAACCGATGCCGCATACAACTGTCCACCCAGAGGCGGATTCAATTTTGACACCTTGACCGAAACCCACTCCACCGACTCGAACCGCCCCATCAATGACTTCACCATCCTAGCCGCCACATGTTCAAGCAGATGCGACGGCACCTTCATCTCATCAGCCACACAGTTGTAAACCTCCTGATAGTTCACCGTGGTAGCGATATCGTCGCTTTCCTGAGCCTCGCTGGCATCCACCTTGAGCTTCAAATCCACGACAAAATCCGTCCCGATCTTCCTTTCCTCCTCGAAACACCCGTGATTGGCGCGGAAGCGCATCCCCTCCAAAGCTATTATTGCCATCAAACGATATTTGAGAATTGCTGCAGAAAACGGATGTCGTTTTCAAAATACAGGCGCAGGTCTCTGATTTGGTACTTCAGCATAGCCATTCTCTCCACACCCATTCCAAGCGCGAAGCCGCTAAACTTCTTGCTATCAATACCGCAGGCATCCAAAACATTGGGATCAACCATACCGCAGCCAAGTATTTCAAGCCATCCTGTACCCTTACAAATATTGCATCCCTCCCCGTGACAGATATTGCAGGAAATATCCATCTCTGCCGACGGCTCCGTAAACGGGAAATACGACGGCCGCAACCTTATCTGAGTTTCCTCGCCGAACATCTCTTTTGCAAAATAAAGAAGCGTCTGCTTCAAATCGGCGAATGTGACCTTCTTGTCAACATAAAGAGCCTCCACCTGATGGAAAATACAATGCGCACGAGCTGATATTGCTTCGTTACGGAACACCCTTCCCGGTGCGATAATGCGGATAGGCGGAGTCGAGTGCTCCATAACTCTCACCTGAACCGACGAGGTATGCGTACGCAAAGCCACATCCGATGAGCCGTTATCCTTCTCCACGAAGAAGGTGTCTTGCATATCGCGGGCAGGATGGTCAGGCGGGAAATTCAAAGCCGAAAACAGATGCCAGTCATCCTCAATCTCGCCCGATTCTGCCACTGTGAATCCCAGGCGGCCGAAAATGTCAATGATTTCATTCATTACCACAGAAAGCACATGGCGCCCTCCAACGCTCGAAAAATCAGCCGGCAACGATAAATCAGCATCAGCCTTAGCGGTTGCATTCTCCTCGACAAACGACTTGAACTCTTCCAGCTTAGCTATCGCCGCATTTTTCAATTGGTTAAGCAATGCCCCAGTCTCTTTCTTTTGATCACCGGGCAAAGTCTTGAACTGGTCAAACAAAGCACTTATCGCGCCCTTCTTGCCCAAGTACTTTATACGAAAGAGTTCCACCTCTTCCGCCTTGTTCTTAAATTCCTCGATTTTGGTTGCCTGTATCTCTTTGAGATAGGCCTCTATTTCTGATCTCATATTGCTATTTCTGTATTACTTTCATTCTCATTTTAATATCCTTGACAGGACGGTCGAACGGACCGCACTGTACAGCAGCGATTTTATCCACAACATCAAGACCTTCAACCACTTCGCCAAAAACAGTGTAGTCGCCGTCAAGATGTGGGGTGCCGCCAATAGTTGTATAGGCGTCAATCTGTGCCTGAGAAAAATGCTTCTGCATCTGATATTCCATCATCTTGAGTTGGTTGAGGTTCCACACATTGCCTTGAACGATATAGAACTGACAAGAAGACGATTCTTTGTTGGGATTGACGTTATCACCCTGACGGGCTGCAGCCAGAGCTCCCTTTTTATGGAACAACGAAGGTATGAACTCTGCTGGGACAGTATATGGCAAACCACCGTCGCCAAGCATCTGCCCCGGCTGCGCATCCTTTGACTTGGGATCGCCGCCCTGAATCATGAAATTCTTTATGACTCGATGAAAAAGAAGGCCGTCGTAAAAGCCTTCATTGACCAACTTGAGGAAATTGTCGCGATGACGGGGAGTTTCGTTGTATAGACGAACAACAATATTACCCAAATCGGTTTCTATCGATACATAACTGCACTCCTCCGATGCAGGCATCTCTATAGGCTCAGGTTCACCCTGATTTTCAACATTCTTTGCGGGTTTTTGCGAACAAGCGACAAAAAACAAAGCACTAAAAAATATTAAAAAAGCAACTTTTTTGTTTCTCATAGCGTAAAATTTATTATCTTTGCAACTCAATAATCAGGTGCAAAAATAGAAGAAATTATCCATATAGATTTTAAAATTATGAAGAAAAAAAGCATTTTTGCGGCAGCCGCACTGTTAGTCAGCGCATTAGGACTTACAACATTAGTGTCGTGCGACAAGGACACGCTGTGCTACGTGAAAGTAACTGTTGTTGACGAGGCAAACGGCAACGCCCCTGTGAAGGGTGCGTATGTGAAAATAGACAACAATGGCAGCTCTATATACAAAGAGGGTGCCACCAACGACAACGGAGTGTTCCAGACAGATTTCCCTGCCCCCGCCATCTTTGATGTACATGTGCTCGACTCGGCCGTGTGGGACACTAACTACAACAGATACATGGGCTACCGCACCGGCGAGGCCACCTTTAAACTGAAGACAGCCGAAACCGTCGATGTCACGGTAGTCCTTGACGACCAAGTCCATTATATCAACTAGCAGTCTTTGTCGCTTACTGCCTCAATAACAACGAGGCTCAACGCGCAGGACTTCAATTAATCCCCCGCAATGGGGGATTTTTGCTATTATCAGAGGGTTTTGAACCATTGTTGTATTCCAAAATAGAAAAAATGAGTAAACCATTGACCGAAACTGACCTCGCACAAGTGGCGGCACACGGATTGAGCGAGAACGACATTGCACAACAGATAGAAAACTTCAAAAAAGGGTTTGCTAAAACTCGTATTGACAAAGCGGCGACCGTCGAGAACGGCGGAATCATCAAGTTGGACGACAGCGATGTGTCAGCATACGAGAAAGCCTACCGCAAACTGACCACAGGGAAAAAGCTGCTGAAGTTTGTCCCCGCATCTGGAGCGGCCACAAGAATGTTCAACGACCTGTATGCTTTCTCGTCCACCTATTTCGGTGTGGCGCACAACTTCGAGGCAGAGTTTCCACAGGTAAAACTGTTTTTGGAAAACATCCGTAGTTTTGCTTTTTTCAACGACCTGAATGAATGCATGTTGAAAGCAGGACTGGACCTGAATGACTATATGAGTCGCGGCGACTACACCGCAATAATCAACTTCCTGCTTAAAGAGCAATACTTGGGCTACGGCCAATTGCCCAAAGCCTTGATAAAATTTCACAAGTACGGCAACATCCAGCGTACCTCGTTCGAAGAACACATCGTAGAAGGAGCTCAATATGCTCAAAGTTCAGATGGAAAAGTGCGACTGCATTTCACCATCTCCCCAGAACACCGACAACTATTCCGTAAAAAATTAAATGAGGTAAAGAAGTATTACGAAAGTGCCTTCAACACCGAGATTGAGATCAAATTCTCCGAACAAAAACATTATACCGACCGGATTATCGTTGACGAGTACAACGAGCCGGTACGTGACGATGATGGCAAGCTGATATTCCGTCCCGGCGGTCATGGTGCTCTGATTGAGAACCTTAATGAATGTCACGCAGATGTGATATTCATCAAGAACATCGACAATGTTGCTCCCGATTGGATGAAACACACCACCATTATCTACAAGAAAGTCCTGGCTGGAATGCTACTGACCTTGCAGAAAAAAATCTTCGACTATTTGGATCTTCTGGACGGAAAAATATCTGCGGAGCAAATAACCGAATGTAAAAAATTCGTAGAAGAAAACCTACATGCATCGCTCCCGGATGAGCTTGATTCCATGACATCTAGCTCAAAAAAGAAAGTTCTTCGAAACGTTTTGGACCGCCCAATAAGGGTGTGCGGAATGGTAAAAAACCAGGGTGAGCCTGGAGGAGGGCCTTTCTACACCATAGACACTCATGGAATCAGGAGCTTACAGATTGTAGAGCCAGGCCAGGTAAACCGCAAGGAGCCAGAGCAGGATGAAATTTTCAAGACAGGAACACATTTTAATCCTGTTGATATTGTCTGTTCCGCACGCGACAGGAAAGGACGCTACTACGACTTGAGGAAATACGTGGACCACAGCACCGGATTCATCAGCAAGAAAAACAAAGGTAGCAGCGTTGTCAAAACACAGGAACTGCCTGGACTCTGGAACGGTTCCATGGCCTACTGGAACACCGTCTTTGTCGAAGTTCCTTTGGCAACATTCAACCCGGTCAAAACCGTGAACGACCTTTTACGGAAAGAACATCAAAGCTGAATCCGACTATTAAGTAACAACATAGCAATCATTTTTACCATGAAATGCTCGATACCTAAAGGCACTCGCGACTTCCTCCCGTTGGAGATGGAACGCCGCAACTATATATTCAACACCATCCGAGAAGTTTACAAAACATTCTCTTTCGAACAGATAGAGACCCCCTCGATGGAGAATCTCGACACCCTGATGGGCAAATATGGCGAAGAGGGCGACAAGCTGCTTTTCAAGATACTCAACTCCGGCGATTTTCTGAAAGATGTCGAACTCAACAACGACAGCCGCATCGCCGGCAAGCAAATCTGCGAAAAGGGGCTGCGCTACGACCTAACGGTGCCCTTCGCACGATATGTAGTACAGCACCGCGAAGAGGTAACCCTCCCCTTCCGCCGCTACCAGATACAACCCGTATGGCGCGCCGACAAACCTCAGAAAGGCCGCTACAGAGAGTTCTACCAATGCGACGCCGACATGATTGGCTCCACTTCACTTTTGAACGAGTTGGAACTGGTACAAATTATCGATAGCGTCTTCAAGAAGTTCGGCATAAGCGTGACTCTTAAAATCAACAACCGCAAGATACTCGCCGGTATAGCCGAAATCATCAACGCCCCCGACAAACTCATCGACATCACCACCGCCATCGACAAACTCGACAAGATCGGCATCGACAAAGTCAAGGGAGAACTATCTGAACGCGGGCTTACGGCCGAACAGATTGTGAAACTGAATCCCGTATTCGAACTGGCCGGATCTGTTGACGAAAAACTGGATGCCCTGAAAAAAATGTTCACCAACAGTGAAATCGGACTCAGAGGCGTCGACGAGATGAGCGAACTCTTTGGCTTAATCGATACCGTGAAGCCCGGATGCGCCATCGAGTTGGACCTCACCCTTGCCCGCGGACTCAACTATTACACCGGTGCCATATTCGAGGTTAAAGCCAACGACGTATCGATAGGAAGCATCTGCGGAGGAGGACGATACGACAACCTGACCGGCATCTTCGGTCTTCCCAACGTCTCTGGCGTGGGCATATCTTTCGGTGCCGACCGCATCTACGATGTCCTCACCGAACTCGACCGCTTCCCCAACGAGATAGGCCAGACAGCAAAAGTGATGTTCGTCAACTTCGGCGGAAAGGAACTGGAGTACATCCTGCACAGCGCAGCAGCAATGCGGGCAGCCACCATTAGCACCCTCGTCTATCCCGATGCGGCGAAGATGAAAAAACAGATGGAATTTGCTAACAAAAAACACATACCTTACGTGATTTTTGTGGGCGAAAACGAGATGGCAAGCAACAGCATCACGGTAAAAGACATGTCCACTGGGGAACAAAAGACCATAACACTCAACGAAGCAATTATGACACTGAAATAAACCATATTTGCACCTTCCGTTCAACTAAACATCTCTAAGAATCCTCTTCCGTGTATCCGAAGAGGATTTTTGATAACGGGTTAGGCGATGTCCTAAATGTCAGATCATGTATAAGAATAGGGCAAACAGCTATTGATTAGGCAATATCATATTTGCTCGCGGAGACAAACATTGAAGGCGTCAAATAGGATTAAATCCTACTCTTATTGAAAATAAAACGTATCTTTGCATCAGTTTACACCCTACAAAAACCATGCGGAATCGTTTCTTTTATTTCTTAACTTTTGTTTTTCTCTTCCCTCTGAGTTCAAACGCCCAGTACATCGTTTGGGACGGTGACTTTATGGTAGGTCTTTCGGCTGGCGCCCTTATGCCAATCAACGCACCCAAACCAACGCTATTGCCGACCGACAACGCAGTGGACGGCTCGTTCAAGCGCTCCGTATCGCCCATCTTTGCATTCTACTACGGCATGGAACGCTCTGTAAAAGGACGTTTGTGCATGGGATTCAACGCCGACGCCAGCTTCTCTCGAGAGAGAGCGGCAGCCGATTTTCTAGACAGCACCTCCATCACCTCCATCCATCAGAAGACCAACGTCATAGAAATAGCCGAGGAATTTTTTGTCTCCTACTATGTCGCCGAGAAGATACCAATACATCTGGGTGTCGGCATAAGCGAATCCATAATCTTTGGCCGCGCCCAAAAACACGACACATACGACCTTTCTAATAACTTACAAACCGAAGGCAACTATGACTATACCGGCAATTTCGGCCTTGGGGGCGCACTCTCTCTACAGGCCTCAATCGGCGCATCATTCCTTATCACTGACGCCTTCTTCATCTCCCTGCGCTTAAAATACCGCTATCCTTTCATCGACTTTTTCTCAGCCAACGGAACAGGAGCGACGGCATGGCTCATAAAAATGCCCATGTCCATAACACCTATAGCCACCATCGGATTCCGCTGGTAAAACCATAAAAAACATCCAACCATGAAAAAGATTCTAGTCGCAGCAGCTTTTCTTTGCGCCGCAGCGCTCAGCTATGCCCAATCCCTTCAGTTCGAGCAACAAGAGATAAAAGGCCTCGGTCACGACCCTGCGGCCAACGCCACCTATCTCGGCACTCGCGATGGATTGACTTTGTTCATAACAAGCAAGTCTAATTCCAACCGGAGCACCATCGGTTCCGGCATCATGCTTTACGGCATAAATGAGAAAAACAAAGCGGACAAATCGCTGGTCATATCGAAACTTCGTGGATGCGTACTGGTCACATGCTCCGCTGTCGGCGACACTGCCTACATAATAGCCTGCGGAGCTGTGAAAGACCGCGACTTCGACTTCTTCCGTCTGAAAGTGGATCTCGCCTCATGGACAGTTGTCGGTACACCCGAGCTGGTCTTTGAGCATAAGAACAAACAGGTTGACTGGGCCGACTGGACCGTCGCCACATCGCCCGACGGCCACATACGCGCCCTCTCCATCAAGGTGGTCAACGAGCAGTCTCGCATTGCCAAAGCTTTCGGCAAGAAAGACGAAGAGTCTGACGTGCTCCTTGTAACCGACAACACTCTCAAAACCCTTTGGCGACGCGACGACATACCCAGCTGGTACGCCTCGCTGACCATCGACAACGACGAGGTGGTTCACGCCATGCTGGCTGGCATCAATGGCAACAAGACTTATTTCCTCTTCGCCAACCACAGCTCTTTCAACGACGAGTCTTTTCTCGACTCCATCGACCGCATCGACCTGCAGTCCGCCCAACTTCTTAATTACACCGACGGCCACTTTGTCGCTGGAGGCACTATCGGCGAAGAACGCCGCGCCCTGCGCAACACACAATACACCGGCACCTACGCCCTCGCTTACAACACAAAAACCAACAAGCTCACCTTCAACCCACAACCCCTCTCAAGCGAGGAAATCGAAGCACTGAACAACGTATCAAAGAACCATAACAACGAACTGGAGGGACTTACAACCCAGAAAGGCTCCCCCACTCCCTTCGGCGGCATTCTGCAGCTCTATACGGCCAAGCATACGATTGTTTACTCCAACGGTGGCAACTTCAACGTTTACCAGATGGGCGGAAGCCTCATCTCCGCCATCGACACCAACGCCAACTTCCTGTGGCGAATACCCATCCGCAACACCACCTCCGTGACAAACGTGTTACACACAGTAAACCAGCAGGTTCTCCACCGCAACGGACACACCTACGTCATTCAAACCGAAAATGCGAAGAATCCAACCACTTACACAAGCACCGAGCGCGTATCTCCAGTCACCATGATGCCCCCCACGAAAACCATGCTGGCCATCTATGCCATTGACAACAACGGCTCCGTAACAAAACACACTTTGCCACTTAACAAGACCCTCTTCTTCGTGGGAAAACTGCACACCGTCAACGGCGAGGACTTTCTCAACGTTGGCCTCATGAAAAAGATGCGCACCATACGCATCAAAGGTCTCTAGCATATTTCCGCCATCACGTCGTGCTCAAATGCCTGCGTGACGCGCACATCACAGAAGTCCCCAATCCGCGGAGCCTCCTTCCTCCCTACCGTTATGATAACTTCGTCGTCCACCTCCGGCGAGTCCGCCTGCGAGCGTCCGATATAGTATCGACCTTCAATCCTGTCTATCAGCACTCGCATCGTCTGCCCAACAAGCCTGCTGTTCTTGTCCATTGCTATGCCGTCTTGCAGCTCCATAATCTCCGCTAGGCGGCGTTGTTTCTCATCCTCTGGCACAGGGTCTCCCAGCCGTTCTGCCGGCGTGCCCTCCTCCTGCGAGTACGCAAATGCCCCCAACCTGTCGAACTTTGCCTCCTCAACAAACGATTTCAGCTCCTGAAACATCTCCTCCGTCTCTCCGGGATACCCCACTATCAGAGTGGTTCTCAACGTTATCTCCGGCATCTTCCGCCGTATGGCATCTATCAGTCGCATCGTCGCTTCTCTGTCTATATTGCGTTGCATCGATGCCAGTAATGCAGTGTTGATATGTTGCAGCGGAATGTCAAGATATTTGCAGATGTTGTCATGCTTTGACATAACGTCCAGCACCTCCAGCGGAAACGATGCCGGATAAGTATAATGCAGCCTTATCCACTCAGCTCCGCTCTCCGTCGCAAGACGCTCGAGCAGCTGCGCCAACCTCCGTTCTCCATATAGGTCCAACCCATAGAACGTGGTATCCTGCGCTATTACCAGCAACTCCTTCACCCCCGATTGTACAAGCCGTTTCGCCTCCTCCACTATCTCCTCCATCGGTCGCGAAACATGCCTTCCGCGTATGAGCGGTATCGCACAATACGAACACGAACGGTTGCAACCTTCCGAAATCTTCAAGTAAGCGTAGTGGCTTGGCGTGCTCTGCTTCCGCTGCAACTGGCCTACTACCTCCGACCGCTGACCGCTGACATATTCCGCTATCTCCCTCCATTCGTGCACCCCGAACCACGCATCCACATCGGGCAGCTCCTTCTCCAGCTCAGCCTTATAACGCTCCACCAGGCAGCCCACCGCTATCAGAGTCCGCTTCTTCCTTCCCCTCTGCTTCACTTCCGCCTGCTGCAGTATCGTGTTCACCGACTCTTCCTTCGCATCGCCTATGAAGCCGCACGTGTTGATTATCACCACCTCACAGTCGTTGGTCTGTCGGTCGAAAAACACCTTGAATCCGGCATCCGCCAGCGCTCCCGCCAGGTTCTCCGAATCCACCGTGTTCTTCGAACAGCCTAGTGTTATGATATTGACCTTCATCGCCTCCGTTAGCTTTTAAACAGCGAATCCACAAACTCGTCGGCATCAAACACCTGCAAGTCCGTCATCTGCTCTCCCAGCCCTATATACCGCACCGGTATCTTGAACTGGTCGCAGATGCCTATGGCCACCCCGCCCTTCGCCGTGCCGTCAAGTTTGGTCAGCGCCAACGCGTTCACATCCGTGGCCGACGTAAACTGGCGCGCCTGCTCCACAGCGTTCTGTCCCGTGCTGGCGTCCAGCACCAGCAGCACCTCGTGCGGAGCATCGGGTATAAGCTTCTGCATCACCTTGCGTATCTTCGTGAGCTCGTTCATAAGCCCCACCTTGTTGTGCAGTCGTCCGGCCGTGTCTATTATCACCACATCTATGTCTTTCGACAGCGCCGACTGCAACGTGTCGTATGCCACCGACGCCGGGTCGGCGTTCATCCCTTGTTGCACGATGGGCACCCCCACCCTCTCCGACCATATCGTCAGCTGCTCCACCGCCGCAGCCCTGAATGTGTCCGACGCCCCCAGCATCACCTTCTTCCCCGCCTGCTTGTACCTGTAGGCCAGCTTCCCTATCGTGGTGGTCTTCCCAACTCCGTTCACCCCCACCACCAGTATCACATACGGCTTCTTCGGCAGCGCCTCCTCAAAGTCTTTCGTAAATCCGCTCCCCTCATGCTTCAGCAAAGTCGCTATCTCCGCCCTCAGTATCGAGTTCAGCTCCGTCGTGCTGATATATCGGTCCCGCTTTATCCGCTGCTGCAGCTGATCTATAATCTTCAACGTCGTCTCCACCCCCACGTCCGAGCTGATCAGCGTCTCCTCCAGGTCGTCCAGCACGCTGTCGTCTATCGTCGTGCGCCCGGCGATTGCCTTCGTCAGTCGCGTCAGAAGGTTTTCCTTCGTCTTGACGAGCCCCTTGTCTAGCGTCTCCTTTTCTTTTGTCTTGTCTTTTCCAAAGGAAAACCAGCCCATAGTTTCTGCTTTATTGTTTGTTTCTCTGTTTTTGTTGTCCCTCTTGCCTACTCTCGCCTCACAGCCCTAACGCCTTCTCCATCGTCGGCCTTATCTGCGTGTCGAATATGGCTGCATACTTCTCAAACGCATATTTCTCATAGTCGCCCGAAGCGAAATACCACAGTATCACCGTAAAGTCCGCCGCACTGTTGTATCCCGGTATCACCGTCAGCAGCTTCCTGTCCGGCCCGAATATCGCAAACGACGGAAATCCCATCCTCGCCCCAAGTATCGCCTGCGCAAACGGATGCGTCGCTCGCCTTCCGTTGGCCGCCACTCCTCCCCCCTTGTATTCCACCCCGTTCCACGTGAACGATGCGTCACCTTCCGCATCAAACTTCGTCGGTATGAAATACTTGTTCATTATCTTCGCCACCACCTTGTCCGTAAACGTGTCCTTGTCCATCTTCTTGCACCACCCGCACCACGTCGTGTAGAAATCCACAAAAAACAACTTCCCGTTGTTCGCCGTCGCCACCTTGGCCGACTGCTCCATACTGTTCCATTTCACCTGCGCCTTGCCCGTCGGGATGCACAGCATCGCCAGCAACGCAATGATAACCGTCTTTTTCATCTTTTTACGTTTTTTTTATTTCTCTTCCGTCCTGCAAAGATACGATTTTTTTTGGCAATGATATATCTGCCAACCCAAAAACATCATAACCAATTAAAACTCAACAATAAACATCTCTCCGCATGATGTTCAGAGCGTTTCCGTCATATTTTAATGAAATCCAAATTGCTTGAGATATATTTAGGTCAACCCCTATATTATCGCCTTGTGTTAAGCATATAAAACCCTCCCCCGCCAATACCAGACACGAAGCAACCACGAAGAGGTCACGAATGGGTCACGAATGGGTCATATACCCGGAACAACAGTAACACCTGACTGATACATCAGTGATACAGAAGTAAAACGAAAGTGATTGATTTAATATTTTATTGACAGCATGTTACATACAGCAGCACCGCAACCAAAAACAGATGAAAAACACCCGGAAACGAACCTATATGATTGATCCATCGCATTATATAATAATATAAGATCGATTCTTTCCGTTTACAAAGATACAAAACAAATCCCATCCAACCCACCCTCGCCCCAAAAAAAATTAGTGTAAACTCAACTACCAAGTCCCACACCTCGTTCAGCCTCTCCCGTTACACCAGGCGCAAATCCGCATAGCGGTTCGTCATTCAGCTCGTCGCCGACCCGCAAAGCCCCTTGCAGCCATCCAGCTTTCTCACCCCATCGGCCCGCGCCCTCGCCCCTCCCCTTCGCCAGCCACCAACTGCCAACCATGAGTTGCAGTTGCTACAGTTCGCAATCGACAACCCAGCCCACATCTCCAGCCGTTCGCTTTTTCGCCCAAATTTCAAGCGAAGCAAGAATCGTTTTCGCATACTTTTGCCATTTTCACCGAATCCCCCGAATCTTAAAGCAAAAAGACGGCTCGTTGGAGTCGCCTTTTTATCCCCTCAGTTGTTTGAGACAGGTACCTGTCGCTTGGCAATGAATGGGCAACAGGCGAGTTGTTCCTCGAATTTATAGTTGATATATCGCATATCCACTTCCTCTGTTTTCGCATTATACCTCACACAAACCACGCCGCATTTCTTGAGTCTTGCGACAATATCGTCAGAGTCCAAAATGACCCTCACGATGCCCGATGCAGCATCCGAAGTGTCCATTATCACGTCCTCGGCCCCGATGGTTTCGCTATGGTTGACATCATATTGAAACTCTATTTCCAGGTTGTCGATAACCGTATCGATATAGTTGGTGACAGTAAGCACCGCCGCTGGGAGCCGCCCGTCAACGTCGCCGGCAAGTGCCAAGGTGGAGAACCTCGCCCATGCCTCGCCCGAAGAGCGGAAGAAGGAAGTGTACATACAGTCGTTGCTGTCGCCGTGCGACACAAGCCACAGGTAGGGCACCTCGTATAAAGACCAAACGAAGCAATCGGGGTCAATCCCCCTTTTATCGCAAATCAACTCGTATGCGAGGTGGCGTACAAACGCACGCATCTCGTGGTTGGTTTCAAACAATAGATCGTTGCTTATCACATACCGTAGCGTGTCGCCAAGCCGCTTCAACGGTGCACATAGCTCTTCGGCAGACATCGAACTGTCGGCCAGCATTCCCATTACTGAGTCACATTGAGTTGCAATGGCATCGCGACGTTCCTCCGTAAATTCGACTTTAGCCTCATCCGCTGAAGATTTCGGACTTTTGCAAGCAAGCAGCGAAACCGCTGCGAAAAAAAGGACAAGAGTTTTTCTCATTATTGATAATGTTTTATTGTTTGTTTCGTATTGCAAAAGTAAACACAAAACACTGCCCGCCGAAGCTTTTTGACGGGAAGTGTATGAAATACTGGGGTTATTGTATGAAATGCGATGCTTTCACCAAAAACGGCCTCCTTTACTCTCCCCCCTCGTATCTGTATTCCAGTTTTTTTATCGCCTTCATTATCTTCTTGGCAGCACGTCTCATGTCCGAGTTGGCTGTCATGGTGTAGGCGCTCTCCGAACGGCTATAGACAATCCTGTCCGAAGTGTTACGCATGGTGAGCGTCTGCGAGCTGGCGGCACCAGCCACCACCATGCAAGTGTAGTTAACTATCAACAGTTTCTGGCGTTCAGCCGAGCCAAGCAACTCATATTCCTCTTCTGTAAGTACAGTGAAGCCAATCTCCGTGAAAAAGTCGCGGTAGCGTTCTTCGAGCCCGTACTGGTTTCCCTGGTTCTCGATGTAGATGTACTTGTAGCTGTTGATCTTGTGTCCCGCCGACGCAAAACTCTCAGACGGCTGATTGACCATCGAGGCAGCAGATGCACATACCGGCATGATTGCGAACAGCATCGTTGCAATGACAAACAAATAAATGTTTTTTCTCATGATAAAATACCCTTAATCCGTGTCGGGCGCAACTTCTAAAAGGTTAATGTGTTAAGATTATATACAGTTTAATTCAGGTTTCCCTTTGGATTTTATTACGTCTGCAAAAATAGGAACGCCACACGCAATCTTTTTGCGCCACAGTTCAGGCTATTCACCAAACGATAGTTCAATCTTCTTTCTGGGGTCTATCTTTTCTTCCGCCTCTCCAATCCTTCTCACTTTCTTTGAGAAGACGGAAAAGACAGAGTAGTCCTCCTTAGCCTTCACCAGCATCTTCTCAAACTTCTTGTCCGGCACATCCTTATTATTGAACGCCTCTGAGAGTTCCTTGTCTTTACCATCCTCTTTCACTTTGAGCTTGAGATCCTTGGCAATAGCCTCTTTGCGAATCCAGAGATAGGTTGGTATGTACTCAGGACACTGCTTGCAAAGTCTTTTGTAAATATCCAGACTGGGGCGGTTTAGTTGCTGGTTCAGCTTGGCCTCAAAAAGATACTGCTTCTTGTCTATCGACATTCTGTCCTCCGACTTGGCAGAAGCCTCGCGGATTTGGCTTACCACACCAAGAGCCTCTGTGAACATCCCCAGTTCGTACAATGCTTTTGCCTTGATGAACATTGCCTCCAGGCACTTCTTTCTCACCAATACCAGATCCACATAGCCGACAGCCTCTTCATACCGGCCACTGTATTGACACAACACGGCGTTCAAGAAGTTGCATGTCATGCTGCAGTCTTTAAGTAACTTAACCTTTTTAGTCAAGCCCTTAAGGCACTCGTCGTCAAGCATAACGTCAAACATCTTCTTGGCCATCAGCGCAGCATTACGGTAGTCGCCATGTTTGATTTTGATGATTGCCTGCCGTAGACATACTTTTGCCGCATTGTCATAGTCATTCTTGCCCAAGTATTTGTAGAAGCATCTTCCGAAATCCAACTCGTCGTCTATCAGCGATGAATCGTTGAAGGTGTTAGAGAAAGACCTTATTTCGGCGTTCTGTTTGATGTCCAAAGAACTAATACGCCTACTCAACGTAAGGCCTTCCAATGTACGCATACGGCTTATGGCCACGTAAGCCTGGCCTGCCATGAAGGTGCCACGTGTGAGGTCGAACTTCATTCTGTCGAAGGTCATGCCCTGCGATTTATGGACAGTGATAGCCCACGCCAGTTTTAGGGGATACTGAGTGAATGTTCCGACCACCTCGGTCTCAACCCTACGTGATTCCCTGTTATACACCTTTTCCTTCGACTCCCAAACCATCTTCTCCACATTAACCTCTTTTCCGCTTTCTAGCTGTACGGTAATGCTGTCCTCATCCAATGATTTCACTTTCGCGATAGTACCGTTGGCGCAGTTTTGTGCATAGTAGTTACGACAGAATATAACCTGTGCACCCACTTTGAGTTTCAGTATAGCGGGTGCCGGTATATCCTGGGTTTTGATTTTGCCCTCGGTTTTTCCTTCATAGCAGAATTCTTCCGAGTCAATCTCCGCCAGCTTGCTTTCGTTTATGCTGTCAGCCCTGTTGTTATAGCTCGTCACCGTGATGGAGAAATCCCTATCCGAATCGTTTGCGCAGACATGGTCATTGAGAATACCAAGGTCTTCCTGAGTGTTTTCGCCTATCCTCATCCTATTTAGAATGTCGAGGAATCTCACATCGTTTTGACGGTAAACACGAGTGAACTCTATCTTGGGCAGGTTCATGCGCTTCAAGGCGAAAGCCTTATAGAAATACGGCGTACCCTTACCATATAGATCCCACAGCATCTCCTCGTCAGCTGAGCCACTCATTACAACCGGAGGCAGCTGGAACAAGTCGCCGACGAACACCATCTGCTTTCCGCCAAAAGGAAGATGAGTGCCAAACAACGCCCGAAGGAAACGATCCATGCCATCCACAAGGTCGCTGCGCACCATCGAAGCCTCGTCTATGATGATAGTGTCTATCTTCTGAAGCAGTTGCTGCTTGTCGTACGACACCTCCATGCGGGTATATGGCCCAATTATCTCCAGCGGGAATCCGAAGAACGAGTGTATAGTCTGACCACCGACATTAAGCGCCGCTATACCAGTAGGCGCCAGGATGAGAAAGTTTTTGTTTATCTCCTTTTGGATTCTCTTGACAAAAGTGGTTTTGCCCGTACCCGCCTTACCGGTTATAAAAAGACTGGTGTTAGTGTAAGCCACGAGGTCGAAAGCCTTCCTCTGCTCAATGTTGGTCTCGTCTAATGCTATTTCAAAGTTTTCCATACTGGCGGGTTATCTTTTGTTTTCGATTGCAAAAGTATAACCCCCGCGCGCAACCTTTTTGCGCAAAAAAATCCTGCACCTTATTGATGTGCAGGATTTAACAACAAGTAATTATTCTATGATTGCCTCATACCACAAAATTACTCTATCATTTCAGGATTTAACCAAGATTCTTCAGGTTTTGCTATTAAACGAGCATCTTGGTAAACTTCATCTAACCCAAGAATTGTTTCGGGAGTATATAACTTTTCATTTGCATGGGGAGTTAGTACTAAAGCAAAATCTGGTTTACCGGAATAAGAATTTTCTAAATATATCGGCATTAACAACTGGATTCTATTTTTGGTGGGATAGTACATAGGAACAATAAACTTATAGTTTCGTTGTGCTATACTTCTTGCTAGTTCTATTGCAGTATCAAGTGTGCGACCCAAAGAATCTGTTGTATTGTTATGGTATTTTTCCGGAAATCTTTCCTTACGATCACCTATAATATGTTCTGATTTTATCATGTCTAGATCTATATCCCAGTCCCAATGGAAAAAAATCTCATTTATATCCTTAAAAAACTCTGGTGGCAAGGGCTTTTTTGATGGACCAAACCCCATTTGCCTCATTTCCCTTATGGATGGTTGTATTTCAAGTTCGCCTATATATATCTTGTTAGATATTTCTAAAAGAGTGCCAACTAGAAACAATTCTTTTCCATATATATTAATAAGGTTAGTGTTGAACCATACTTTACTATTGCTTTCATTGGTTATTATCCTATCCGGAAAGTTTAACACATCCTGCTCATAGAAAAGTCTATCCAATTCAAACTGTAGGTAGGACTTCAATATTGGATTTTTAAAAGTACCGTCTTTCTTGCGTTTGTACTCCCAAGGCTCGGGGATTATTTTTTCCTTAAGTTCTTCCAAAAAGATGTTGCATTTCTCTATAGAATCAAAAGCCATTCGTCCAACGAAGAACTGCTCTCTTAAATCTTGAGCGGCTTTGAAATCATTTTCCGTACCCCAACTAATTCCCTCATAACGACCTCGAACTTTTGTAAACCAACCAACCATCACTTCGCCATTGACAGCAAGACTAGTCTTAAACTTAATGAATTTACCAGTTTCCGAATCCACTACTGTACCATCGAGAAACCTTGTATATCCAGCACCATTGTAATATTCAATTTTGGAATTAATATATTCCCCGATATTAACCTCAGTTATATCAATACCACAAATGTTTTTTAGCTTTTCCCAGCATGTTGGATCGATGTCCCCATATTTTTTCATTCCAAGGTCACTTTGCCACATAACCCCAGAAAATACCGAACCTTTCTTTGTGTAATATCCGTAGATGTCATTCCCTTTGACATCTTGCCACGGCAATTTGAACCTAAATCCTGATGAAAATTCTTCATCTATAATATTCCCATCATTATCTATAAATTCCTGATTAAAACCATCTGACTCTATGAATGTGTTTATTTCATTCAAAGTTATTTTACGGCCAATTAATTGAGACAGAAACGAAACACAATTCTGTCCCTTTTCGTTAGGCTTTATATTTGTCACCCAACCTAATTTTAGCAACCCAAATTTATTTTCCATAATTCAATAATTATTATTTGTTTTTGTTTTTTCAAGTTTATTCTATCTCTTGTTTAAGTGGTCTATAAACTCCATGTTCTACACAAAGCGATCCATCAGTATCAGAAGTAACAATACCTTTCATTGGGGTATCAATGACAACATCACAATAATACTCACCTTTAGCCCTACCTTCTTTTCTGATTTTACGAGAACAATTACCACAATATGGAATCGTTTTTAAAACTGCTTTCATATTACTTACATTATGTATATCACTTTTTATCAATAATTTTCACATGCAAATGTATACATAAAAACTGAATTGTCAAGCCAAAAGAGAAAACACAATTGCCAAAAAAGTGCTGCAATGCGCTTTTTTTTACAAATCACCTTATTGTGAAAGCAAATTGTGCAAAACATATTCCTCTCTTGAGACTTTTACTCATCAAACCAGCTCGAACAACCTATTCTCTTTCGCCCCCCACAACATACTCTCTGACTGCTTTCCACTTCTATCTTTAGCCACTTTTATCCATCGGAGATAATTGCTCATGTCTTGTCGATGGTTGCCCACAAGACGAGGCATCACTATATCGAACTTCGCATTCTTACTTGATTGCCCATTCTCCTTGAATATATCAAATCCATCTTCAGCACTAAATAATACATTGTTCGTTATGATCATTCTACTATGAAATCCTTCGGATTTCCCTATTGCATAAAGCGTCAGTGAAAATTTTAGACCCTTTCTCAAAGCACTTATAAGATTAACTAAAGTATCATATACTTTTTTTCCGTCACGGGCATCGCCGGTTTCCCCAACCATACTAAAGATGGACAAATGAAAAGGCACTTTCAAGCATTTATTGGGCAACAATGCTTCGAGCAGATATGATAGGTTGTAATCTATGTTTTGGCTTTTCGCCAATATGTAAGGGTCAATTAAAATCATCGAATTACATGGATGAAATATCTGCGACTTGAATTGCCCAAACCGGTCATCATACCTGTTATATTTCTTTAATAGAAATCCGTCACCCTTGAATAAATAGTTTTTCCGAGGCATATCACTTGCATTGATCGCAAGCACACCGTATTGCGCCGCAAAACCGTCACACATATCAACATCTTTATCAAGCAGATATACTGCCGCCAAATCTTCCGCGTTCTCTTCAGGTTCTTCTATTTCCAATTTTTCATATAGCTGTATCTCGGCTTGGCCGCTTGTATATTTCTTCCACAAAAGGATCAAGAACTCATCTTCATCCCATACCTCATCGCTTATATCCGTTTTTAAAAATGATGCTGTTATTGCGTCATATACATCCATAAGACACCTCAATCCAGCAATTGAGGTGTCTTCTCGGAGCTTCGTCCAAAATTCCGATTGTAAATATATTACCTGTGGATTCATTTCCTACGAGATTTATACTTCATCAACTCCATTGCCAAAGTATCAGCTTCATCATAGAATCCCGGTCCAAACGGTTCACTCAAACGACCATCCTCTTGAATTTTAATTTGACGGTTATGTGATATCCCGTTCTCATCTTTATCCACGTAGTTTATGGAAACCTCATTTGAAGTAAGCTTGTTCTCCTTATCGGCGACCATTACCTGAAGCTTACGTATCAAGTATTCGCTATGAGTTTCAATGATGAAGTGGATATTATATTTCTGATAAGCCTCGACAAACATTTCTGCAAGAAGCGATTGGTATTTGGGGTGTAAGTGGTTTTCTGGTTCCTCCACACAGATGAAACTCTCTGGACATTCACTTCTCCCCATATATGCTTCATCTGGTATTTGGTTCTCAATATTCAATAGTAGTGACACAAGTTGTGTCACACCATAACCCTCGTCAGCGAGAAGTCTTTTTTTCTCATCTTTTATTAGATACATCAATAAACCTAATCCTTCTTCAGTTCCCTCGACGCTTATACGTTCACCAATACCAAATCGTTTTATCCACTTGTTAATAAAATGATAAGGCTCATTCAGAGACATGTCACCATAACGATTTTCTTCTATTCTATTGTATAGCTTTCGTAAGGCCGAACAAATCTTATCATTGTCTTCAATAGAGTATATTCTTTTTATGATTGAGGAAGATGAGTCTATGTAGTTAATTTCACGAAGAAAATAAGGGGCAATAACCTCGTTATTTACCAAATTGACAAAAACATCCCTTTTTATAAAATTCTCTCCGCAATCTTTTGGATTATTTACAAATACATGTTCTTTAATCTTGTTTACTCGATCTTTATTACTCCATAAATCATTCCAATCGGAAATCATGTTCATCGATTCCAACGAATGTAGCCCCTTTATTGTCGGATTGTTTCTTTCAAAACTTTTGATCTGTTCGAACAACTCTTCCAATTTTTCTTTTGCTATTCCCTCTTCTGATGCAGTTTGGATATAGTCAAAATCTTTCTCTGCCTTACAAGTATTTTCAAATCTTATGAAGTTCTCTTCAATGGCACTTAGGTTCCCCCGACTGCAAAAATTATCGCTAAATCCAGATGTTTTCAAAATTGGGGTGTTGTCAAGCCTCTCAACCAAATAAGACTCGCAAACACCGCCATTTAAAATATCTTTGCTTATGTTTTTTCCGTCTCTTTTTTGAAAAGTTCTCTTGACTCGAACATACTCTTGTAAGTACTGTGAGAATATTGTGTATGATATTTCGATTTTGCCATTGCTCCCGTCGTTAATCAGTTTATCATAATTTCCAAGTGTCAAGTCCTTGGACGATATCTGAAGTACTCCAAAATAGGAATCATCGAGATCATAGCAGGAATCAATATCCATTTTGTCCGGAAACGCAGATGTTAGATACCTTGATAATAGCAGCAATGCTTTCACCAGCGAGCTCTTTCCGGCGCTGTTGCAGCCTGTCAGGACTGTTATCGGGGCAAGTTCGAAATCGGCTCCCTCTTCGCCGAAGGAACGGAAATTCTTGATGCTGAAAACCGGATTCATATTTTTCTCGTTTGCCATAATGGTATAGTTTTTTTCTAATTTTCGTTTGCAAAAGTACTACCGCCGTGCGCAATCTTTTTGCATGGTGGAATGTTTGTTGATTTTCTTTCTAGACACCCAACTCGATACTCCACTCATATACTGGCTGTATTTTTATCTGATGGCCAAATTCTTGCACGGTTTCGCTTTCATGGTCCGTCAATAAAAGAAGATTGTCGCACCCCGTATGTTTCGATGCTAAAAGAAGTCCATTGATTTCTCTTTTTCTGGTTTTCTCTGCGGAAATGTCGTAGGATACTTGTATTGCCTGAACGACTCTACTTCCTTTGCACACCAGAAAATCACACTCCCCTGAACGTTCCTTAAGGTAATACACGTCACATCCTTCCATCTTACATTTTCTGATCAGATGGATGGCGACGATTGTTTCCAGTCGGTGCCCTAGATTTTCTCCCGAGAAAGCATTTTCCCTCTGATCCATCATGGCCACATCAACAGTATACACCTTTTCGCCGGTTAGCCTCACCTTGCTTTTCTGCGAATATTTCTGAATACCGAGCAATAGATAAGCCTGTTTCAGATAGTTCGTGTAGTTTCTGACCGTATGCTCCGTCTTGAGGTGGAATGTGTTTGCCAACTCGTGAGGGGCGACTATCGCAGGCGATATGTTTAGCAGGTGCTGGGCTAGCAACTTGAAGGCCGCCTTGTATTGTATCTTGTATCTTTGCTCTATGTCACGTGTCAAGATGTTATCGACCAGATTTTTCACATACGATTTATGGTCCTTGTTTACCATCAGTTCTGGGAAACCGCCCTGATACATGTATTCGTCGAAAGCGGCTCGCCTGAAGGCCTCACACTTGGTTGTCATAGTTGTGGTGTCAACCTGTTTCATCTTACAGTATTCCATGAATGAGAATGGAAACAGCGACACCTCCTTGCTTCTCCCCGAAAGATGTGTTGCCAATTCTCCGCTGAGCAGTTTGGCATTCGAACCGGTGACAACCACTCGCATTTTCTGTCTAAGCATCCGGTTCACGAAAAGATGCCAGCCTTCAATGTTTTGAATTTCGTCAAGGAATAGACAGTTGAAATCACCATATATCTTGTATAGGATTTCGAGGATATCGTTTAGCTGATCGGCCTCGAGCCTCACAAGCCTCTCGTCATCGAAATCCACATAGGCGTAGCGTGTGCCGCTCTGTTGCAAGGCTTGGTAACAGAGAGTGGACTTCCCGCTACGGCGTACTCCTATCACCACCTGCGCCTGCGTGCTTGTCAAATCTACAAGCCGTTCCTCTGCCCTGCGACATAGATACTCTTCCTTGCGCCCCTCTATTTCCACTCGTTGGTCAGTCAATATCAACTCCAATATTCTTTTGTCAACCATATCATCATTTTTTTCGTGCAAAGGTACAATAAAAAAATCACAATTTGCCTTATTTTACAAAAAAATCAATTTCACTTTGCCTTATTTTACCATTTTAGAACTTTTATTTTGCCTTATTTTACAAAAAAAACAATTTCACTTTGCCTTATTTTGCACTTTTACCACATGCCGATTGCATTATTTTACATTTCATAGTGTGCACCCATCGCCTTTATTTGCTCTGTTATCTTGCTCCGTATCTCCTTTGGCGAAAGCACTACGAGGTCGGCCCCGAAGGATGTTAGCTCGCGGATAAGCTCGTAGTTTTCAATACACTCTATGGAGAAGAAATAGCCGCCGCGTAGTTTTGGATAGCGCTGACGCAGGTCGGATTCTTTCTCGTCCCTGAGCCAATGCTGCGACTCGTGTATCGGCTTGGTTGCCACATAGTATTTCGAGCGGTCACTCACCCAAAACACAATCTCTAGCAGAGGTCGCTCCTCATACAACGTCACTCCTATAATATCTTCAAACCTCTCATTGAGGTCGCCCGTGTATGGTTTGTATTTCTTTGCAGGAAGCGGCACCACCTTGTCGATGCGGTCGAGGGCGAAGTTGAGCAACTTACCGTCGGTGGCGGCGGCTATAAGATACCAGCGACGGTTGTACTCCCTCAGCAGGTAGGGGTGCAGCTCCACCGTGCGTTCCTCGTCGGGTGATTCAAATGTATGGTAGTGCAATTCTATCACCTGCTTCTGCGAGATGGTGGTGAATATTTCTCCCAACAGGTTGCTGTTCTCCAACGGGTTCTTGGTGAAGGATATAATCTGTCGGTCAACTTTAACATTGAGGCTTTTCCTAAGGCGCTCGAGGCCGTCGAGGTTGGGCAGCCCGTCGAACTGTCCGAGCAGCGAGAGGGCTTCACCGAGGAGGTATTTCTCGTCGTCGGTGAGGGCTTTCTTGAATATCGAGAACGACGGGTCGGCATAACGCAGGCAGTCTTTCTTGACGGTGAGCTTAGGGTTTCTCTGACTTGGGACATCTATCTGGTATCGCTCAATCTCGGCGAGGAACGGGCCTCCGGCTTCGATATAGTTGATGTCGTACTGTATGGTGCGGATGCTGACGGGCTCGATGTCCATCTCCGCCAACTCTTCGTTGACCTTCTCCAAGAGGTCGGCGATGGAGTAGTTCTTGTAGCGGTTGGCAAGAAGTTTGTCGATTATATAGTAGCGCGTTACGGCGTTTTTGTTTGCAGGCATGGGTCAAATTGTAAGTTAGCGATTCGTTTTCGCTTGCAAAGATACGCATTTTCTGCGCAACTTATTTGCGCGAGTGTTGTGTCTCCCTTTTACAACGAACGGGGTGTTCCCGCACACACTCTCTTTTCACTTAATTTTACGGCCATTAAGCTACCAGCCATTACAAAAACACAACTTTTTCTCATTATGCAAATCGCATTATGAATTTTTCATAATTGGAATTGTATAATTAGCGATTACAGGCAGTCAAACTTATGACCTATTGCTTGTCACAAGATTGATTTGAGAAATGCGTGATGAAGGAAGGGGGGAGCCTGTGGGGCTCAAGAGGGGGAGATGATGGGAATCGGCTACAGTACGGCAGCTATCTTTCGGATATTGTTTCTGCAAAGACACGAAATATCCCCTAAACGGAATAGTTCCTGAGAATAATTTACAAGGAAATTAAAAATAGGAAAATTGTGCGTATATTTGCATCGTGAACGATTACGAAAAAAGTCGTAACGAAAAAATGCGCAATATGGAAAATCCTTTCAAATTCGGAACAATCGTCGAAGAGGATTATTTCTGATTTTGAAGGCTGAATTTCGAATTCGTTGGTGGGTGGACTACCTTGTGTAGAGGTCGAACATCTCGTTGAGGCGTTTCTGGCAGACGGGGCAGAAATGGGCGTAATGGTTCATCATGCAGTTGGTGACTGGTCGGTAGAGCCCTTTCGACTGGTATCCGGCTCCTTCGTACACTCCGAGGGGGCCGCAGTCGCGCTTGTCGAGGTTCTTGACGGGTTCGGTGGGGATGGGTGTGCCTTCGGGCAACAGGTCTTTCCACTTGCTGTCGAAGTCCTTGAGCGAGGTGATGTTCGGCTCGACAGGCTCGAACTCGCCTTTGTAGATCGCGGTGTAGCTGAGGTTCTCGTCGACATACTCGTCGGCGAGGCCGCCGATGGAGTGTCCGAGCTCATGGGGTGTGACCATGTCGGCCATCTTGTTGGTGGAGCTGACGGCATAGAAGTTATAGATGCCGCCTCCACCGTACTTGTCGTTGTTGACCAGGATGAGGATATGGTCGAACGGAACGCCGTCGAGTAGGTCGTGGAGTTGGAAGAGGTTGTCGGTCATGAGGTAGCGGTCGGCGCCCAGTGTGCCATAGTGCGCGCCTGCGTCGCCCTCAATGCCCCAGATATTGAAGTCGTCCTTGCGCGAGGCGAAAGGCTCTTCCGAAAGGATGACATTCTTCATGCGCTCTAAGTCGCTTTTCAGCTTGACGGGGTCTTTCGAATAGCCCTGCGCCACTATAACGATATCTACCTTCCAGTTGGAGTTGCCTTTGTACTGCAGCCGCTTGGCTCGGTGCGACGCGCGGCGTTCGGGCTTGTTCTTCTTCGGGTCGAAATGAAACAGCCCTATCGAGTGAAACTCCTGGTCTTTGCCGCGGGTTTCCATCACTATATCGACGGGCTTGAGGGGCATGGGAATCTGCACCACCTCTTCGTAGGTGACCATCTTCGTCTTCCCCTCCTCCGTGCCGCAGTATTCACTGAACAGGCTCCCGTACGTCCGGCTGTATATCGCCTTCCCCGTCTCGGCGTCCTTGACCACCACGCGGTAGTCGCCGTTGTTTATCGGGTCGATAAGCTGGGTGAGCGAGCCTGCCCACTGACCGTTCTTGGCGATATACCTCACCAGCCTCACCGACTGCATCTCGGCGTTGCCCACACGGTGGTAGTCGATGCGGAGGGTGCGGTTTTTGAACCAGTTGGAAAAATCGGACGATTGGCTCCAAGAGCATAGGGCGACGGTCATAGCGACCGTGATACACAGCAGTTTCCTGAAATTCATAGGTGCTTACTTTTTTTGCAAAAGTACAACTTTACCTTGATGCATCCACATCAAAGTTTTCAACACCACCACCCCAAACCATCCCGCACCTCTAAAAAGCTTTAGAACGCCCACCCAATCCGAGTAACAAACAGCATTGAGGCATATCTTGGAAACACCACCTTGCCACTACCAATAAGATCTCCTTGGTGCTCTCTCTCCGCCACGAACCCCATCTGGCTCTCCAGCGTCAGCCCGAACGGTATGTTCACCCTCACACCCGTGAAGAACACCGGCCTCACGCAGTCCTGCCGCAGCGTGTATGGTTTTGTGACAATATCCCAGCCTTCGTTGCCCACATAACAGTCAAATTTCCTCCACGCATGGACATAATTCGCCCCCACACCGATATATGGCATTGCACCTTTACGGCGCTGCCTCACTGGATAGAACCTGTATTCCACCTGCGCGAACACCGCATTCGTCTCGTTGAAGGAATCAAACTTATTCGGTAATGCAAACGCCACGTTCACACCAAATCCCGACCGTAGCCCCACCCTGCACTCATACCCCACGCTCGGCATACAGAATATCATTGACGAAAGGCCCATCTTCACGTTATGGCGAGCCACACCCTCCTCAGGTTGCTGCGCCCGCACCGACGTCACCCACGCTGCCAACAAAACCATAATTATGCATACAATCTTTTTCATAATCACCAGCATATATAGTTATCATTTTCATAATTGTCATACCACCAACTTGAATCACTCCAGTCAAAATGGATGGGATACACATACAACATATCGAAGTAGTTCTCCCCATCCCATTTGCCCGCCTCGCCCCAATAGAGCGTGTCGCCACCCGAAGTTATCATAAATGAAAACCTGCTGTAGTCTCTCGACATTTTTGCGGCATAAGTGTACGGATTGTCAAGGTTGCGGATATACCTGAATGCCCAACGGCCGCTGTTGTCTGTCACAGCGGTTCCGACAGGTGTCAGGTTGTGCTTTTCGGGCGACGGCATTCCGTCCACCTCATAAAACGACAACTTGGCGTTGCCAACAGTTTCGGTCATTGTACTGTCGGTGTACATCACTCCACGATACTCATAGCCGGAGTACCCCTCCTCGCATGAAGTCAACAAGAGCAGAACAACAATCACAGTTGCATAGATTTTGATAGCTTTCATTTTCATCTCCCCACGGTTTTATTTAGAATATTCGTAAAATTCGGTCGTTTTCGTCTCAGAACGGTACGTGTTCGATTCGAAACCCTGTACGTACGTCCTACTGACTGGGTAATCGTTATTGTCGTACTGATAGAAGTACCTCGATCCATCCCCACGCTGCACAATATTATTCTCGCTCAACATCATGCCATACTCCATAAACCAACCCAGACATCCGTAGTGTGGATTCCTCTTTTTGTCGTATGTGATATCTTCTCGGCTGGACTCTTCTCCTGGAAATATGGTGATAATTCGGGTGATATTGTTGCCCGTCCATCCAAATTCCATCGAAAAGTTCATTTGCGCCCCACTCTTAGCCCTCATCACAGACTCATAATCGGCCACGAGCTGATGTGCCACCAAACCAGTCGGCAAGGCCATACTCAAAATCGACCGTTCTCCACTAACAATGTTTTTGCCAGAAACTGCAACATTCACCATGGCAACATCCACACGCGTAATCTTGTCTCCCGTATGACCATAATACAGTAAAATCCTCTCCTCACCATCGACACTATAAACAGCCTTGGAGAGTTTCTTGTCGTCATACTCGAACACAAGTGAATCCTCATACCCTATACTGTTACCCGATTCGTCGCAGAACATGTCAACCACACTCACCAGTTTCTTGCCGTCGTATCGAAACATCCTCTTCTGGTCAACATATTCGCCGTTATAATAAAAATCTATCCGTTCCAGTCTATTTCCTTTCCATATCCACTCCTTGCTCTTGTATTTACCACACGTTTCCGGCATATTGTCAATCCATCGAGTCTGGACACTGTCATAAGTCGCGCTTGTGCATTGCATCTGCTTATATTCAACCACCACCTTCCTTTTCGGGTTATACACCCCATCCTCTTTCTGGCAGCCAATAAAAACAATCAAAAATGCCATCATCAACAAAAAAACTTCTATCTTTTTCATAATATCAAGGTTTTGTTATTTCATCTTCAATTTTACATTTTGGACCACCGTGGCGGTACCGCTATACCAATGTCCGTCACCTCCAATATACGGTGCTTCTCGGAACGACACAGCGACAGAAGTGTCGGCATAAAGCCCATTCGCGGTGCTATCGATGTCGCAATACTCCACCGTCATGGTATCGTAGGGAATTACCCGACACGACACATTATATGCACCATTTACATCGGTCGTGTCTTTAGAACCATACATCTCAACCTGTATTCCATCTATAGGCTTTCCCTCATCGTCGGTCACCTTACCCAATACCCTATAAGTCGCCTCCGGCGTACCATATTCGCACGCCATAGGATCTTCTGTGCACGAGAGATTAACCCCCAACAAGCCTGCAAGTGTTATATACAGCCAATTCTTCAGTTTCAGGTATCTTATTTTCATACAATTAAGATCAAGTCTAACGTCTAGATTATTTCTTCACCGCCGTGCAGGTGTAGGTCTTGGTATCACGGTTGTATCGAATCTCCACACTGTAGCCTTCACGCATCTTCTTGGTACTCCACGACACCGCCTCTCCTCTATTTGTAGTAGTGTGTGACGTCTTTTCCTTAGTCCCACCCTTAATCTGTTTTCCTGGAGTGACATTCACCACATGGCCACGATAGGACTCGCCCACCATTTTGTCCATAAAACGGTATAGCTCGGCATCGTTCATAATCTCAACCAACTCCCCGCGCCTTCCATCTATGGTATAGTACACCATGAGATTCTGGCGAACCCTGTATTCGTTGCCGTCCACAATGAGAGAAAAGCCATCCTGCTTACTACATCCGACACTCAAGATGCTCAAAAGTGCCATAAGCGCAACTGTAATAATTTTCTTATTCATATTGTTTTAAAACATTTGTTTCTATTCCATTTCTTTAACTTTTCTGGTCAGCACCGCCTCCACTTGACCCTCGTTCTTGGTATCGAACACGCATATAGACCGCAGCGACTTGGAAATTGCCACCACACAGTCGTCATTATGTGGTTCTTCAATAGTCCCGTAGGGATTGTTGCGTGGTGCAAGTCTAAACACCGTACTACACTCGTTCTCTGCATCTTCGGATGCAGCCAGTGAAGGCGGCATATCGAAGTCCCTAACCAGCGTCTCCCAAGCAGACTCATCACTAGCTTCGAGCAGGGCGACAGCAATACTGAGCGTGTCGTTGAGCTTGAAGTCGCCTATGTACGATGCCTCTATGGTAGTGTAGTCCTTGTAGCGACGGAAAACATCGCCAGGAGCGCCCTCCATCCTCATGCGAGGCCAACATCTCAACAGCACCGGCACAACTACGGCGAGGACGATGAGCAGGGATGCAATAATGTAATATCGTCTGTCGCTTCTCATTCCTATCCTATGATATTGTCTATTTTTACACATACGGCTGGAAGTTCTTCTGCCGTAACCGCCGCCGTCGATTTCTGACTGGGGGTGGCGGCATAGGCCCCCCACGAGATGGCTGTCAGCAACGGAAGCAAGAGCAGATACCGAGCCACCTCAAAACGGCGGCGATATCGACGGCATCGTTCCTCCAATCCCTCACATGCCTTGTCGCTCAGTTCTTTCACATACTGATATTCAGGGCTACGGAGGAAAGCTTCTCTCTGCAGAAGAAATTCAATGTCTTTGTCGGTCATACTATGGTGATTATATGTTAATCTGTGTTATCTTTTTCCGTTCTTTTCAGCTCGGAGACGCATTTTTTTGATAATCCTATTTCGTTCCACGCTCACACTAGCAGCCTTTATTCCCATAATGTCAGCCATTTCAGAGGTATTATAACCCTGTAAAATGAGATTGAGTAACTCATGCTCATGCGAGCTCAAGTCTGCGGCAAGCTCTTGTATCAGCTCACTATTACTATTTGTTTCGTATCCATTCGCAGCCTGGTCTACTAAGTCGCCCCCCATAATGGTCATGAGGGATTTTATTTTCTTGCTCTTTTGTCTGAGAAATACACTCCGACACTGCCATACAACCCACATCCTTTTCTCTCCCATATGCGAGTCCTCTCTGAGACCCCCAAGTCGGTTCCAGATTGCCAAGTAGCACTCATGAATCAAGTCACGTGTCAGAACTTCGTCACCGCGAGAACGAGCAACACACATATTCCTTATCAGGTCGCTGTGTGTGGCGATAATTTCTCGATATTTGTTATTAAGTCTGTCCGTACTGCCCGGCATAATTTTCAATTCAATCTATCTGCAAAGATATAAAAGAGTTTTTTACTACCATAGTTCTCTGCAGAACGCATATATAAATAACCATCCATCATGACAAATCTTAACAAGGCAAATATTATTTTAAGAAATTTTAACATACATTGAATTCGATATGCAACAAATCTGTTTTTTTATGTACTTTTGCCGTTCGTTTTAGACTTCGCATTATGCTAATCAAGATTTATGACGAGAACCCCAACACCCGCGACGTGCGCCGCGTGGCCGACTGCATCCTCGAGGGCGGCATAGCGGTGCTTCCCACCGACTCGCTCTACGCTTTCGTGTGCAGCATGCAGCACAAACAGGCTGTCGAGAAGCTGGCGCGGCTGAAAGGGTTCTCGCTGAAACAGGCTAAATTTGCGCTGCTCTGTGCGGACATCTCGCAGCTGTCGGAATATGTGCGGCCGCTCGACAAGGAGACCTTCGCCCTGCTGAAGAGTGCGTTGCCTGGGGCGCCTACATTCATCATGGACGCAAACAACAACGTGGGACGCAACTACCAGAATGCCAACAAGACCATCGGCATGCGTGTGCCGGCCAACCCGATTTGCCACGCTATCATAGAAGAGGTGGGCGAGCCGCTCATCGGCACCTCGGTGCGTGTGCCCGACGCCGACTACGACGAGGAGTACCTAACCGACCCCGAACTCATTCACGAGATGTACAGCCACATGGCCGACATCGTGGTGGATGGGGGCATAGGCGACACCGTGCCTTCCACGGTGGTCAACTGCTCGGGCGGTAACCTCGAGGTTATTAGACAAGGAAAAGGAGAGGTAGAACTATAATGAAAATCGTCATAGGAGATAGTAACCACCGCGGATTCTGGGGATTTGTTGCGCAGACGATAGTACTGACCCTCGCCGTCATCATAGCCGCCAAGCTGATGCCCGGCGTCTCGATGAACAACGTGTGGACGGCTCTGCTCACCGGCTTGGTTATCGCATTGCTCAACCGATTCCTGCGTCCGGTGCTCATCTTCCTCACCCTCCCGTTCACCGCAATAACACTCGGACTCTTCCTATTCGTCATCAACGCCGTAATCATACTGCTGGCCGGCGCCATAGTGCCCGGATTCACAGTCGAAGGCTTCGGTACAGCCCTCCTGTTCAGCCTTTTGCTCACGCTGCTGAATTTCCTTCTGGACCTGCCCAACCGCATCAAGAAGCAGCCTGACGACCAATCCCTCAACCATCCCTCTGACGACAACGACCAGTACACCCCTTACGAAGAGGTGGAGTAGAGTTTCAAGTTTTTAGTTTTAAGTTTTAGTTCAAGAGGTTTTATTGTCTCTTCACAATTCACTAATCACAATTCACTAATCACAATTTCACACAAAACATATCATCATTAAACAATGAATACTTTTTCTACAATAGCAGAATTAACGGCAGCCATAGCGGATGCGAAGAGCGCAAAGAAATCAATCGGATTGGTGCCCACGATGGGCGCCTTGCACGAAGGGCACCTCTCGCTCGTAGAGCGTGCTCGCAAGGAGAACGACATTGTGGCGGTGAGCGTCTTCGTCAACCCCATACAGTTCAACAACAAGGAAGACCTCGAGAAATATCCCCGCACCGTCGAGAATGACCTCGCGCTGCTCGAAAAAGCCGGTGCCGACATAGCCTTCACCCCCTCCGTCGAGGAGATGTACCCCGAACCCGTGACCACCGTCTATCACTTCGGCCCTATCGAAGAGGTGATGGAAGGTCCGCGCCGTCCAGGCCACTTCTCCGGCGTCGCCGTAGTAGTGCGCCGTCTGTTCGAGCTGACGCAACCCGACCGCGCCTACTTCGGCGAGAAAGACTTCCAGCAGATAGCCATCATACGCGACCTGCTGCGCCAGATGAACTCGAAGATAGAGCTCGTCCCCTGCCCCATCGTCCGTGCCGATGACGGACTGGCACTCAGCAGCCGCAACATGCGCCTCAGCAAAGAGGCACGCGAGGTGGCTCCCACCATCTACGAAACCCTACAGCAGGCGGTGGAAATGTCGGAATACGAAGACGTGGAAGACGTGAAGCTCTGGGTGCTCGACACCCTCGCCTCGTTCCATGAAGTCAACGACCTGCCCAACGGCCTCCGCTTCGAACCCGAATACTTCGAGATAGTCAACGACACCACCCTTCAACCCATCGAGAAGTGGGACGACGCCCAAGGCTCGGTGGGATGCATAGCCGTATGGCTCGACGGAGTGCGCCTAATCGATATGGTGCGCTTCAGATAGAACGCAACCTTTCGGGACAAAAGATAGAAAGCTCCCTTTCGGGGTAAAAAAAACTATTCCAGAGTCAGCTTGTGGAACTGCTTGGTCAGCTCCTCGGCTGAGATATTCGCCATCTGGTGGTCGGCTATGATGCGTCCGTGGTTGATGATGACGGCGCGGTTGCACATGGCGGTGACCTCCTGCATGATGTGGGTCGAGAGCAGTATCACCTTCTCCTTGCCGACGGTACGGATGACCTCGTGGATTTCCTCCAGCTGGTTGGGGTCAAGGCCTGTGGTGGGCTCGTCGAGAATAAGTATCTGCGGGTCGTGGATGAGCGCCTGAGCCAACCCCACACGCTGACGGTAACCTTTTGAGAGCTGCGAAATCTTCTTGTTCGCCTCGGGGGTAAGACCAAGCCGTTCGATCAGTTCTTCAATCCTCTGCTTGGGGTGCTTGACATTCTGTATGCCCGCAGCAAACGAGAGGAACTCACGCACATACATATCGACATAGAGCGGGTTGTGCTCGGGGAGATAGCCTATGCAGCGACGCACCTCAAGAGGATCGTCGTCGATGGAGTGTCCACACACGGTGGCGGTGCCCGACGAAGGGGGTATGTAGCAGGTGAGAATCTTCATGAGGGTCGATTTGCCAGCACCGTTAGGACCTAGCAGACCCACCGTCTCGCCTTTACCAATCGACAGCGACACATCGTCGACGGCACGCTGCTGTCCATAGAGTTTGGTTATATGGTTTATTTCGAGCATGAGAAGCAAGTTTTTAGTTTTAAGTTTTTAGTTTTAAGTTTCAAGTTCGTTGATATGTGGACATTTTAGTTCAAGAGTTACTATCGTCTATTCACACCTTCACAATTTCACACCTTCACAAATAAACTGCCCTGTGCGGGCACGCCACCTAGTTTTCCGTCATCTTGCGGGCTTGCTGGAGGCTTATGCGAGAGCCTTTGAGGAAAGCCACCAACATGGCGTCCTTGAACCCTTTGGAGCGGACCACATTAAGGTATTCGGTAGCGTCGCTCATGTTGGCGAACTTGCCGGAGAGGTAGTAGTAGTACTGCCCCTGCTTGTGGTGGTCGAAGTCGTCGATGCCTCGCAGGTCGGGGTCGCCTTTCTCCAATATGCGAGTCAGCGTCATAAACTGAATGCGGTAGGTCACCTGGTCGGGAGCGGGCTTGGCGGGCTCTTTTTTCTCCACCACGTATGGTTTGCCCTCATTGGGGTCTTTGGGTGTTTCAGTTTTTTTCACAGCGGGTTTGGCGGGTATCTCGACATTGTGGACGGGCGTGATGGTGACCTTGGTTTCTGGCTCCGCCTTAGGCTGAACCTCTGGTTTTTCCGAATCACCAAATACGCCCGAGTTATCAGCGTTCTCCACCACCTCAGACTTTGACTGGTCCTGTGCTGTCTGTGCGACGGCATCAGCTGAAGTCTCGAATTTCAACTGTGGCACTGGTTCTCCTTCTTCGGCGGCCTTGTATATCGCAAAAGCCTTCACTATACACTGGGCAATGGTATTCTGTCCATTTTCCGACATCATATAAGCCTCTTCTTTGGGGTTTGAGATAAAGCCTATCTCTGTCAGCACCGACGGCATAGTGGTCTTGTAGAGCACCATAAACTCCGCCTGTTTCACCCCACGGTCTATGGTGACTATGCGGTTCTTATACTGCGTCTGGATATTCTGTGCAAAGGTAAGGCTTTTGTCGCGGTAGGCGTTCTGATACATGGCAAAAAGCACGTAACTCTCGGGCGAGTTGGGGTCGAAACCCTGGTAGTCAGCGTTGTTCTTATAGTCGTGTTCCAGCAGAATGTCGGCATTCTCTTTCTTGGCTATCTCCATGTTAGCCTTGCTTTGCGAGAGTCCCGCCACAAAGGTCTCCACACCCGTTGGGTTGGAAGTGGGGTGAGAGTTGGCGTGGATGGAGATGAAGAGGTCGGCTTTGGCGCGGTTGGCAATATGGGCGCGTTCCGAGAGGTCGATATCGACATCCGTGGTACGGGTGTATATCACCTTCACATCTTCATAGTTGTCTGTTATCAGTTTCCCCACCTTCTTGGCCACCGCGAGAACCAAGTCCTTCTCATCAATATGCTTGCCCCGCGCACCTGGTTTGTTACCACCATGACCTGGGTCGATGACTACAGTTTTCACTTTCCCAATCTCTCGTTTTTGTGCCGACAGAGGTGCCGACACACACACCAAGGCAATAAATAATATAATTATACGTTTCATTTCCAATGGATTTGATTTTCTTTTCGACATATTGGGCAAATAATTCTATCTTTGCATACTGAAGTGCAAAGATACACTGAAAATCCGTTTATAGACATTTGACCAGGGAAACTTTTAATATATTACTTGTTAATAACTCGATAGGATGTCGCCATGCGACACTGCTGCGCCATTTGGCGACGGTGCTGTTTTTTTTCAGTATCCAGTGGTCGATGGCGTACGCCCAGCAATCCGACGAGAACCACCATGCCTTGAACATTCCCGACTCCTCCGTAATCGACTCTATCAATCAGCCCGACAGCCAAGCAGTCGCCGACTCCATCCCGTTTGAGCTACCACTCTCACCTAACGCCATGGAGGACATCATCCAATACAAATCCAAAGATTCGGTGGCTTTCAATCTCGACAACCGTCGCGCTTTCATCTACAAAGAGGGTGTGGTGCATTACCAGGATATGGAACTCAAAGCCGATGCCATGAGCGTCGATTTCAACACCAACATCATACACGCCTCCGGAGTTGACGACAGCAGCGGCCGCAGCACCGGCAAACCCTATTTCAAACAAGGCGACGCCGAATACAGCGCCGACACCATCGCCTTCAACTTCAACACCAAGAAGGGCATCATCCACGGCGTCATCACCCAGGAGGGCGAAGGATTCCTGCACGGCGAGAAAATCAAGAAGATAAACGACTCGGTGATGTACCTCAGCAAAGGACAATACACCACCTGCAACTACGCCCACCCGCACTACGCCATCAACTTCACCAAGTCGAAGCTTATCATGAACGACAAGATAGTGACCGGCCCCGCCTACCTCTCCATCGAGGACGTGCCCACGCCCATAGCGGTGCCGTTCGCCTTCTTCCCCATCACCCACGACCGTGCCTCGGGATTCCTCATGCCGTCGTATGGCTGGATGAACAACCAGGGTTACTATCTCAAGGACATAGGCTGGTATTTCGCCATCAACGACCGTCTCGACCTCGCCCTCACAGCCGACATATACACCAACCTCAGCTGGGCGGCGGAGGCCAAGTCTAACTACTACAAACGCTACAAATACAAGGGTAACATCGACATACGCTACGGCATCACACGCGAGGGCATCAAGGGCGACAGCAACTCGTACAACAAATACAGCGACTTCAAAATCACCTGGCGGCACGACCAAGACCCCAAGGCCAACCCCAACAGCCGCTTCTCGGCCGACGTGAACCTGCAGAGCCGCAACTACAGCAAGAACACCACCAACCGCAACGACTACTTCAACTCGACTACCACCTCGTCCATCAGCTACTCCACCAAGCTCGGCTCCTATTTCAACCTGTCGCTCGCCGCACGCGAGTCGTTCAACGCGCAGACAGGCCTGATGAACATAAAGTTGCCCTCCATATCGCTCAGTTCCGTCACCATCTATCCCTTCCGCCGCAAGGCGCCAACAGGCAGCTACAAATGGTGGGAGAACATACAGTTCTCCTATCAGCTCAACGCCGAGAACAACGTGTCGGCACAAGACTCCGAACTCTTCAAGAAAGCCATACTCAACAAGATGCAGTACGGCATACAGCAGTCGCTGCCCATCTCGCTCTCGGTGAAGGTGTTCAAATATTTCAACTGGACAAATTCCATCTCCTACAACGAGCGGTGGCATTTCTCCACCATCCGCAAGGACATCGACCCCACGACGGGCAGCCTCGTCATCGACACCGTCTGGGGTTTCCGCACCAACCGCGACGTCTCGTTCTCCACCTCACTCTCCACCCGCATCTACGGCATGTTCAACTTCAAGCACGGCTGGCTTAAGGCCTTGCGCCACGTCATCAACCCCTCGCTCTCGTTCAACTACCGCCCCAACTTCGGCTCCGACAAACTGGGTTGGTGGAAGGAATACACCGACAAGACTGGCTATGTCCACCGCTACTCCATATTCGAGCAGTCGCTCTACGGCGGCCCCGCCGACGGACAGTCGGGCATGGTGCGCCTCAACATCGGCAACAACCTGGAGATAAAGGTAGGCAAGTGGAACAGCGACGAGGATTTCAAGAAGGTGACCCTACTCGAAAACCTGAACCTCGCCATGAGCTACGACATAGCACGCGACTCGCTGAACTGGAGCGACTTCACCGTAACTGGCCGCACCACGCTGTTCAAATCGCTGGTGCTCAACTACTCGGGTTCCTTCTGTCCCTACGTCATCGACTCGCTGGGCAACAAGCACAACCAGTTCCTCGTCAAGACCGAGCACCGCCTCTTCCGCACCGACAACTCCACATGGAGCGCACAGCTCTCGTGGAGTTTTAACCCCAATACCTTCAAGAAGAAGAAAAATGGCGAGCAACCCAAGAATCAAGGCCACGCCGTGCGTCCGACGCTGATGTCGCCCTACAACGACAACCCGGCCCTCTTCGTCGGAGAGTATGTCGATTTCTCGGTGCCGTGGAACATCTCGCTGAGCTACACCTTCAGCTACGTGTCGCGCTATGTGGCTGCACAGTACGGGCTCAACCACGAGGTAGTGCAGTCGCTCTCCATCTCTGGAAACTTCAACATCACGCAGAACTGGAAGATAGCCTTCTCCACCGGCTACGACTTCGTCAACAAAGGCCTCTCCTATACCTCCATTGACATCTACCGCGACCTCCACTGCTGGGAGATGCGCTTCAACTGGACCCCCTTCGGCTACTACAAAGGGTGGAACTTCGTCATCAACATCAAGGCCCCAAGCCTACGCGACGTGAAATACGAGAAGAAGAAAAACTACCAGGACAACCAAGGATACTATAGCTATTGACCCATAGGGAACAGAACCCGCTGACCACTCAAAACTCAGAACTTAAAACTAAAAAATGAAAGTCTATTATTCCATATCCGAAGTGGCCGAGATGCTCGGCGTGAACCAGTCGCTCCTACGTTACTGGGAGACTGAATTCAGCGACTTGAAGCCCACCAAGAACGCCCGCGGCGTGCGCATGTATCGGCAGGAAGACATCGACCTGCTGCGCCGCATACACCACCTGACCAAAGAGCGCGGCCTCACCCTCGAAGGCACACGCGAACAACTGCGCAAATCCGACGACACCGATAACATGCAAGTGATAGAAACCCTCAAAGAGCTCCGCGCCTTCCTTGTGGACATAAAATCAAATCTGTAGGCGATATCGGCATACCGTATCCGTTAATCAACAAAAAGCAATCGTCATGAAAAAGTCTGTCATCATCCTCGGATTCGCCCTCCTGATGAGTCTTTCGGCATCGGCACAGAAAAGCAACTGGAGTTTCTTCGCGGGATACAACAACGCCGTGGGAAGCTTCGCCCGTGTCGATGTGCCGAACAACGACTGGGCTTTGATATCGAACACCAGCATCAAAGGCGGCGCTGGCTACGGTTTCGACCTCGGATTCTCCTACCGCCAGCCGTTAGGAGGAAACGACAAATACTGCCTTGTCTTCAGCGCCGACTTCCTTTGGACAAACTCAGCCTACTCCATACGCCACAACCTTAACATGACGATGGCCGAAGTCCGAAGCAACTTCGACAAGGTGAACGCCAAAAGCCCGAACTTCATCAACGTACCCGTACTGGCAGGCTTCCACTACGAGTTTGGCATTGGCAAGAACGCCGAGATGTTCGTCGCGCCACAGATAGGCGCCTCGTTCCGCCACATCACTGACCGCAGCGCCGAGTTCATCGGTGCCACCGATCCGATAATGGAAGGCAACAACGCTCTCTACGAGTATGTCTATGTCGATAATTACTACAACTCGTTGGCATTTGCTTTCCGCCTTACGGCGGGTTTTGTATTCAAAGAGCACTGGATTGTCGATCTCTCTTATCTCTACACCGGAAGACTGATGGTCGAAGGCTACGAGGACTTTCGCTTCTCAACCAACAGTGACCTGTCCAACCCCATCTCAGGTAGCACCTCTTTCACAGCAGGCCACACCACGCCCATGTTCGTCACCATCCGCTTCGGCTACCGCCTGTAAAACCTTTATCTAATCCACCGTTGCAAACCCTCATTCCGCAACGGAACACTTACATCGAAAGCTCTTTTTCTAACATCTAAAAACAAGAAAAGCCCTAAAAAAACTAAAGGTTTTTAGGGCGAAGTCCGAATAATCAGTCATTCGTCGAACTAGAGCCTCTATTTTAATCCATCGACCACGACAGTAAATACCAGTTGCCTTTTGTGTCCAGCACATCATTCGGCGATTGAAGGTACGCACCATTCTCCTCGCGCTTGAAGGCAATTGTGTAGAAACCCCTGTCGTCGGCGCTGTATTCGACATGTAACGCTTCCGGAACAACAACGTATGGCGTGTCGGGCAACACGGTCTTGACTTTCAGCAACGAATCCAGGGCAGAATCCAAGTCCCCTCCAATTTGCGCCCGCAACGTAATATAACCCACTTCGCACTTGTATGTGCCGCCATCGGCCGCATCGTTCGCTCCGTCACTGGTTTTTTCACAAGAAAGCAAGGCAATCACGCCGAACAAAATGATAAATCTTAATGCTTTCATGGTATGTTTTATTTGTTGTTTTGTATTCCGCAGTTGGAGCATCACTTTCTTCCACCATATAAATAACCACCCCCATGTCCGAATCGTTACAGCGCCTTTTGTCGGTTGTGTTTTCTTGTATTGAACCGATAGCCCATCTCTATGTATAAACTATGGTATACATTGCCCACCCAGCTTAAACTATGACTAAAATCATCTCTTACCAAAAAGTTGACTGCTGGCAGGTAGCCTGCTTGAACAGTAAACCTACGATAGTCAATACCGTAGCCAAATTTGCCGCAAAGAACATGAATCCTGCCCCATGGCTCGTATGTGGTGTATGTGATTTGTGCCGAAAGATATTGCCGTACTTTTTGCAAATCACGTAGATAGAAGTCGCCACGCGCCGAATAAGCGGGGACAAATCCGAGCCAGCTCCAATTGCCGTGGTCATAGCTATCGATATGTACTATGGGCGTCACTATTTCAACACCGACTCCAACAAAGTACTTCTCTTTTATTTTGACACCAAGCATTAGGTCTATGTATGGGTTGATCATGGTGTTTGGTATGCTTGCATGCACACCGCCCCCTACAAGACCCTGAAACCGTACCGACCTGTACGCCGTATCTGTTTCATCCGCATGCTGCCGTTCGTATCGTTCTCTATTGTATTTCACCGAGTTGAACCGATAGCCAAAGTCGACATAAAGACCATGATTGTACTCAGATCCATCTTTATATATGAAAAACATTGGAGAATAGCCCACCTGCATGGTGAAGTCTTTATAGTCGGTACCTATGCCCACCTTGGCGAATCCTGCCAAGGTGGCATATCCCAAGGTGGCAGTTGCGTACGGTTTCCAGTCACCCCATCCGCCCCAATAGACATCGCCCTGCAGATACAACGCGGGAAGTGCCATTTCAAGCGTCAATTTGTCTCGGTATGATACATCCCCATCGTTTTTATACCAAGGACCTATCGGTAGAAATACACCCAATCCCGCACCGATGTACGCTCGTTCCTTTATCCTCTCACCGAAAGATATCGAGGCATACGGAGAAAGTATCGGGTAGCCTGGCGTAGCATGAAAGCCAATACTCACCTCACCCTGAAAACGCGATTTCACAGCGCCGTCATCACCATTAGCCCGAGTTTGGGCAGATGCGGATGCAATGGCTGTTAGCATTGCCAAAATGAGAAACACAATTCGTTTCATATAATCATTTGTTGTTTTGTAATCCACAGTTGGCACATCTCTTTCTTCCACCATATATATAACCACCCAAGTGCCCGAATCTTAACAACGGCTGTTGTTTTTTAACATTTTTGGGGGAAGTCCGTATTCAAAGGCTATCCGGCGTTTTTATCACATTTATCTTTATGAAACACTCGTCCATCTCGCCTTTGTCTATGATTTTGTTGACTTTGGCGGTGTCGAGACGAAAATAGGCATGCTTGCGCAAAGAATTGTCATTGCATTCAAACTTTCTTTGCTCTTTCTTGCCCGTTGGAGCGCCTGTCTCACTACAGTTCCACGGCCCGGCATACACCTCTGCATAAGGCGTATGGGCTATGACGTAGTTGCGCCAGTTTTCGCGCCAGTCAGACGGGGCTCTGCCGGCATCTATATCGTCGTATGTGAACGAAAGATAGTAAACATCCCATAGCCAGGTCCATTTTCCATAGCCGTCTGACATAACATTGATCCCATCTGGTGCAGGAACACCCACATTACCCCCATAGTAATATCCGTTATGCAGTTTACATGGGACAAGTTCACCTGTACGCCCCCGACCATCGACACATACATTGTTTGCATAATCTTCTCCTTCGAATTTGTATAAATATACTCCACTATCTTCACAATAATCGTAATCACACCCATACATAGCAAACGACAAGAGCATAATAATTACGATATATTTCTTCATGGCTTTGAGAATTTTTACAAATTAACATATTGATTCATAATAACCTAAAATTATTTCTATAAAATATGGTTTTATGTTACAAAGTTACATATGAAAAAAAGAAATCCAAAAATATGCCCTTCTATATAATTTGTTGCACAAAATCCCGAAAAACGTCTGACAGTTGAAAATATTTTTTTCGGAGGGGTGAAAAATATGTTGAATTTTTAACTTTTTTTCGGTCTTTTTCGTTTGCTTTTATTAGAAGAAATTTCTTATCTTTGTAGTGTCGAAAGAAAGATTATGCTTCCATGCAAGGATATATGTTTCAGCTTGTTGCGCTGTATCTGTGTCATACAGCCTTCCGCATCGACAAAAAACGCCACATTTCAAACCTCTGAAAGACAGCGTTAAACTTTCTTCCCCTCCGTATCACTCTTGTATTACTGACGTATCTCTCCCGAATACAGCCCGTATCCCCTCCGTTGTACCTAGCATCTACCTTCCAGTATCCTAGCATCTCCCTTCGAGGTTTCTAGTTGCGAACAAGGTGTTGCCAAAAATCGAATCGATTCAAAATGTTCGCTTCGCTGAAAAGGTAGAAAGTTTTAAATGCCGCCTGCCGTCCGCCGACTTCAGAACCTTAGCCTTACCTGCAGGCGCAGCTGCTGGCGGTAGGGGTTGTCAATCAGCTCATATCCGCTGCCGACAGCCTCTCGGTCCACGTATGCCGTGACCGAGTATTTGAGGCCTACGGTCAGCCGCTCTTTCCAGCTGTAGCGCGCCAAGAGGTAGAAGCGCATGCCGCGCCCGTAGAGCGAGGTGCCGCCGTTGTCGTACTCCAGCCCACGTTCAGCGACATAAAGGCGAGCATCATAACTCTCCACATCGAACAGGGCTATACGTCCGCCGAAGGAGAAGTTTTTGATTTGAGCTTGTACATCCTGAAGGAGAACAATCCCGTGGCATGGATCACCCGACTCACCACGGAACGAAGACCAGCCTACACGGGTACGGAACGACACCTTACGCATACGATAGTCTATGTCTCCATAGAGAAGATGTCGGTTATATGTCTCAACACTGTATTCTGCTGCTGACGACTGGCTGTTGTTGCGCATGAAGTTGCTGTAGCGGTGGCTGAGGCGCAGCTGTAGCGACCGACTCCTGTCTGAGCCCACTGAGATCTGTCGGGTCAACTCTGTGCGCACATCTGCTCCCACCGAAGGTGAGTAGCAGCCGTAATGCATGTGGGGATGGCGATAGAGGTCGGCATGAAAGAGCATCCCAATCTGCAGAGGCAGACGGGTTTGCAGGGCGAGGCGGAACCCTGACTCGTTTTGTGGAAGCGACTGGCGGCCCCAGGTGCTGGCGTGCAGGTTCTGGTACCTGGCGGAATAGTTGCGGTAGAGCAGCGAGAGAGTGGTAGTGGCGTTGATCCAGAAATCGACACCGATGAGGCCTGCTCGGCCGCCACCTTGCGAGAGAGCCCCTTCGCCATAAAGGAAAATCCTGCGCCAGCGGTAGCTGAAGTCGAGGCCGGCGTTGGTGTTGCTTCTGCCGCTGAAGGCGTAATGGTTATAGACATACGGCTTGGGTTGGACATGGCGATTAAAGTAGGTGCGGTAGGCGGTGACGCCGATATGGAAAGCCTTATGGTTCCATTGAAAATTGCCCCCGTAGAGGTGCTCGCCGAGAGTGGCACGCTTGGCAATTTCGGTGGAAGTACGGTGGTAGCCAGACGAACTGATTGATGTGGCCATAAAGGTGGCGGTGTCAATCGAGGCGTCGCGCAGAGAGTAGGAATAAAAGGCGGTGAGTTCTAAGCCGTATGGTAGGTTGACGGCAAGGGCTGTACCCTGGAGGTAATCGCTCTCAGCGAAAGGGGAGCTGGCGCAAACACCGCGTCCGAAACGCATACCTGCCGCGTCCCAGCCGAGAAAAGCCCTGCTGCCTGACCAGAGGGTGAGTCCTTGTCCGAACTGGAGCCTATAGCGGCCTATGACAGCGTTCTTCAGCCATCCCATGTTACCCACCATAAGGTGACCGCTGTAGAAGTCGAATCCCTGCCGCTGGCTGCCGTAGAAGAAACCCTCGCCGGCATCCTTCTCTGAAGACAGCTGGACAGATATATGATCCTTGTATTTGAAACGGTAACGGCCATAGAGCCTGTAGGGTTTGCCATCATAGATACCTTCGTTGTAACCTCGTGCCTGCTCAACGGTCAGCGTGGTGCCGACGACGAGATTGTGGGTGCCGCGCTGAAGCATCTGCTTTAGGCTCGGGAGCCGTGACGAGGGTTTTTCTAAAACGCAAAACTGCCTGAGGCGATCGACCGTGAGGCTGTCGAAGCCGTTGACCATTAGCACTTCCTCCCACGAAAGGAGGTATCCGTGCTGGAGGATATAGGCGCGCAGCAGCTCATGCTGGAATGGGGAGAGAAGCCACTCCGGGATGTAGGCAGCGGTGTCGTTGAGGTTGACCTTCTGCTCGAGGGCGTCGGAATATTCGTCGATTAGCTCCTGCAGGGCCTCTTCGTCGTAATCCTGCTCAACAGACCGTTCGAGAATATCGTCGAGCGACTGCGCCCCGGCAGACAATGCCGCAGAAAGCAAAATGAAAAGCAACAGAAAGGGCAGCCGTGAACGCAACATAGACTTTAGAAACTATACCCGAGAGTGACGCCAGGGGTGACACCCATGCGCTGATGCACAGCCACACACAGGTTGGCTCGAATATGGCGGTGACGGTAACCTACGCCGATGGAATAAACCATAGGGGAAGTTGCGACACCTGCCTGAACGAGGATGCGGTCGATGATGCAGTATTCCACCCCCAATCGAACCCGCAGCGGATCGTAGATATTCTTTTCGAGTTCGGCGGTAATCAGCAACGACCCGACTGGCTTGTACGCGGCACCGAAATTCATCTGTACGGGAATCCTGTGCACTCCGTCGCGACGCACAAAGAAGGGGTTGAACACCGAAGCTCCGAAACAGAGCTTCTCGTTGGGTGCATACTGCACTCCAACACTGCCCGTGGCGGAGTTGTACGCCTCGTAGTGTCCATCGTTTGTGCCACTGTGCAGGTAGTATATTCCAACCCCTACGGAAACGCCTTTGCCGACACGGATGCCGTAGTGTGCTGATGCAGTCTGCTCGTTGTATGTGAGGTCGCCAAAATGGGTGTAATATACCGCAGCAGCACCTATGCTGCCCGTCGGAATGCCGACCGCGATACTCTTGTAACCCATGCCTTTCAGTACCATGAGCTGCCTGTAGTCGATAGATACGCTCCACCTGCGCAGCCATCCCAAGGTGGCTGGATTGACGTTGCATCCGCTGAAATCTCTTACCGCCACGCTCGCACCGCCCATAGCCTGACATCTTGCCGAAAGTGGTTGTGGCTCGAACTGAGCCCTGGCATCGAAGGTGCAACACACTGCCAGCACACCTATCACAAGTCTCAGGGTATATCGCAGCATGCGCATCGCCTATTTCTGTTCCGGAACCACAGCGAAATAGGTCAGCGGCTCTGTCGCACTGGCGTTGATTAGGCTGTGCGAATGTCCTTTGGGACAGTAATGGCACTGCCCTGCCGTTAGGCGTTCCTCGCCGTCGTCATAAAGACAGCGGGCCTCGCCACTCAATATGTAAATCATCTCGCAGTTGTCCTCATGACGGTGATAGCCGATTGAGCAGCCTGGCTCCAGACAGCCTTTCATTATCTTGTTCACTCCGTCGTAAAATGCGCGTGTCTTGGTCACGCCCTCACCTCCTTTGAACTGCGGCACCGCCTCCTGCTCTATTTTGTCGAAGTCGATAAACATGTTTTTGAATGAATAGATTTCTTACCTTTAAAACATTAAAACCTTTCCAACCTAAACCCTTCTCTCTAAATCTCGGTCACCACGTTGCCGTAGTGGATTTCGCGGAGGTATTCGTATGCGCCGCAGAAGTTATCGAGGTCTTCCGGGTTGTGGGCGTCGCTGCCTACAACGACAGGGATATGAAGCGAGTCCATGTATTTGATTATCTCGCGCGAAGGGTAGTAGTCATCGTGCCGCTTGCGGTAGATGCCGCGGGTGTTTATCTCGCAAATAGTGCCGCAGTCGGCAATGAGGTCTATAATGTCGCGCACCAGCGCTCGGTACCAGGCATCCTGCTCCGAGAAGAAACGTCCGGCATTGTGCATGACAATCTTGTTGAAGTGGCCGATGATGGTGGGTCGGTTGCGCTCTAGCATGTCGCACGACTGGTGGAAGAACGCCTGCACTCCTTTGCGTATATCGCCACCGAAAACCCGCCGCAGCCCTTCGTCATACACCTCTCGCTTGCTGCCGTCTATAAACCACAAGTCTTTCGGGTCGCCGTCGGGGTTGGCGACGAGGTGCACACATCCAATACAATAGTCTAAGCCTCCCCGCTCTATAAGTGGACGGAAGTCGTCGAGCAGATGCGGTATATAGTCAATCTCAAGCCCTAGCCTTATCCTGAGACGCCCGGCATATTCCGATTCAAGCGATCGAACCTCGGCACAGTAGCGCTCGAAGTCGCCGTCGTCCAGCGCAAACTTGTTCTCAAACGGCACGGGCGCATGACTTGAGAATCCAAGTGTGCTGAACTCATGGGCAAGTGCGTAGTCGATGTAGTCGCGCAGTTCTCCATGCCCGTCGCAGTAGTGCGAATGTGTGTGATAGTTAACCATCCTTTACAGAGCGTCGTACTTCGACGCCAAGTCTTTCGCCATGTTGAAGAAGAATGCCGCCACCGCGTTAAAGTCCATATTCAGGTCGCGGCTCAACCCTACCCTGTCTTTGAAGATGGCCACGTTGTACCACTGCAGGCACTGGAACGAGCGATGGAAGTAGAGGCGTTTCAGCTCTTCCGATGTGGGTTTATGTCCCACGTAGGCCTCCAGCAGCGAGAGTGCCTTGTCAAAACCGGCGTTGCCGTAGCAGGCGATGTCGTATATCGGGTCGTTCATGCCGGCAAACTCCCAGTCGAGCACATAGAGCTTGTCGCCGCTCACCACCAGGTTGGTTGGTTGGTAGTCGCAGTGGCACGGCACCATCGGCACGTCGGCATGCGCGTCGCGCATACGCTCCAGCTGTTCTCTCAGCTCGTGATATTCCTTCGGGTGTGTGAAACCCATCTCGCGGCAGTAGCGCTCATAGTCGCTCAGACGGCCGAAGGCGTTGTAGTCACGGAAGCGCATGTCGCTCCCGTGTATCTTCTTCAGCGCTGCCACCGACATCTCGTTATAGCTCTCTATGTCCGTCTCCGAAAGGATGGTGCCTTCCACATATTCCGCCAGTTTCTCACCCGAGATGACCTCCACATACGAAGTGGCGTTGTTCAGCCCCAGTCGGTTTATCTCCTGTATATTGTCCCACTCCTCTACGCGGTCCACGAACTTCTCGGCAAACTTGCCAGGCACACGGTAGGTGTATTTCTTCCCACGGGTCTCCACCACGTAGGTGTAGTTGCTCATACCACCTTCCAGCCGTTTCACTATGGCTGCATCCTCTGTGTGCATCAGCGCGTTCACTCGCGCCACAATATATTCTTCTACGTTCATTGCTTGGTGTTTTTGTTTGTTGGTTTGTTATGAAAGACAGAGGGATATCCTAACGGATTCCCTCTGTCTGTATCATTAATTGTTACGATACATTTATTTGTTCTTGCGCTGGCAATCCTTGGGGGTTACGCAGGTGCCAGAAGCACGGCACACAAGGATTTTCTCCTCCAGCACGTCGGCGGCCGAGTCGCTGATGTCGGGACGGGTCTTGATGACCTTGTAGGCCTCGAAGCTCATCTTGCGGCTGGTGTTGCCCACATGGGTTATCTCGCCGTAAGCCTCGATATAGTCGCCGGCATACACGGGGGCTTTGAATTCCACCATGTCGTAAGCGCAAAAAAGGCCTTCGTCGCCGTCCTGTATGATGAGTAGCTCGGTGGCCACGTCGCCAAAGAGGTGAAGCATATGTGCGCCGTCAACGAGGTTTCCGCCATAGTGTGCGTCCTTGGCGCTCATACGCACGCGAAGCATTGATTTTACTGCCATTGTCTTATGTTTTATTTGATGATGTAATCGACGAAAATTCCCGGTGTTTTCACATTCTCCGGTGCTATGCTGCCGGTCGGCACTATCTCCTGCGGCTCCACTATCACTATGTCGGCTGCCGTTGCCATCATCGGGCAGAAGTTCTGCGAGGTGCCCTTGTAAACCAGGTTGCCCTCCTCGTCGCAGATATTGGCTCCGATAATAGCCACATCGGCGCGCACAGGCTTCTCCAGCAGATATTCCTTGCCGTCCACCGTCACCTTCTGCTTGCCGTTCTCCACCACGGTGCCGAGACCAGTCTGAGTCAGAATGCCACCCAGGCCTGCGCCGGCTGCCCTTATCTGTTCTGCCAGCGTGCCCTGCGGCTGCAGCGTCACCTTCAGCTCGCCCGAGTTCATCTGGTCTATCGTGTTGTTGTTCGTCCCTATGTGCGTCGCCGTGAGGCTCTTCACCTGGTGGTTCGTTATCAGTTTGCCCAACCCCACCTCCGGGTACGCCGTGTCGTTGGCTATGACGTTAAGGTCTTTCACCCCGTTCTCCACCAGCTGGTCCAGCAGCTTGATTGGCGATCCTACACCGAGAAAACCTCCGACCATCACGGTCATGCCGTCCTTTATCATGGCGGCTGCTTCTTTTACTGTGACAAATTTTTTCATGATTTATAGATGTTAGATTAATTTCCTTCAAAGCAAAACGAGATTGCAAATATACGATTTTTTTCAAATCCCCAACCACTTTTTCCCAAAACCAACCCCAACACCCCCAAAAAAATCCAGTAAATCAATCCCCCCCCTAGTAAATTCTAGTAAATCCAGAACATCTAAAAAAACTCAAAAACCCATAAAACCCTTTTAAACCCCTAAAACCCCCTCACCCCTCCACCACAAAACTCCCCGTAGCCATCCGCGACATCAGCACATTCCCAGCGCTCTCGTCCCTCAGCACATCCAGCGTGTACTCCTCCGCCGGCAGCTCACCCGTCTCCTCGTCCACCACCGTCAGGTTCGTCAGCCGCGAGTATGCCCCGGCGTCCTCCGCCTGCGGGTCCTCCCTCATGTAGTACGTCATCAGGTCATACCTCTTCGCCACCGCCACCTCCGATATCGGCAGCGTCACCAGCACCGGCTCCGCGCTCGTCACCTCCGTCCTCACAAACCGCGTCCCTATCGGCATCCCCACCGCGTCAAACGACCGCACCTCATACACCACCATCGCCGGGTTTTCCACCGTCGCGTCCCTCACCACTATCTGCTTGCTCGCCGCCTCGAATTCCACCTCCGGCGCCGCCATCTGGTACCCCAGCGTCATGTTCACCCTCGTCCCGAACGCCCCTATCCCTATCGCCGCCTGGCTCCCATCCACCGTCGCCGTGTCCCACGCGTCCCTGTTCGCCGCAGCCCTCGCCAGCACCCTGTTCATCTCCCTGCCCCGGTAGTACGGCACCAGCGTCCACTTCCACAACGTCACAAACTGTATCCCCACCTTGAACTTCGCCCTCACCACCAGCTGCTTCTCGCTCCGCGGGTTCCGCACCTCCCCAGGCGCCTCCCTGATCACCTGCTTCCCGTTCTGCACCGAAAACACCGTCGAACCCACTCTCCCACGCCATTTTCCCATAGCATTTCTACTTCTAGCCATAATTTTTCCTTTCTTTTAATGGTTAATAATAAATTGGTTGAAAAAACATTCCAAAATCACCCCCCCCATCCCCCCCATAAAACCCATCAAACCCATCACCCCCATTAACCCCATAAAACCCATCAACCCCACCAAACAAACCAAACCCCACCAAACCCACCACCCCCATTAAACCCATCAACCCCATCAACCCCATCAAACCCCATCAAATCTAGTTCCCCTAGTTCCCCTAGTAAATCCAATCACCCCGCCGCAAAAAACCAAACCCGCCCCCCGTCTGCCAACAAAACATAAGAGCGAGGAACGGGCGAGGAACTAGTACAAGAAAGAGCCGAACG
>JAEEGG010000764.1_pt1 | contig 94569 bp, 81 predicted proteins | sample 9134161 | NCBI WGS metagenome assembly JAEEGG01 (sample SAMN16246543, study PRJNA631951) | gut metagenome | biome: gut microbiome; feature: rumen; material: CR-attached | host: Bos | place: Iran: Karaj | collected 2018-10
TGGAGCCGTACATCCAGCACACCGCCGACCAGGCCGCTTACGACTACCTCAACGGCAAGATCGGCTACAAGAGCGAGGTCGTCAACAAGTTCGCCAACCTGAAGAACTCCCAGTTCGCCCAGCCGCTCTTCGAGTTCTCCGGCGCCTGCGCGGGCTGCGGCGAGACCCCGAACATCAAGACCATCACCCAGCTCTTCGGCGACCATATGATGGTGGCCAACGCGACGGGATGCTCCTCCATCTACGGCGCATCCTTCCCGGCCTCCCCGTACTGCACCGACGCCAAGGGACACGGTCCCGCCTGGGCCAACTCCCTGTTCGAGGACTTCTGCGAATTCGGCCTGGGCATGAAGCTCGGTTCGGACCGCGCCCGTGAGACGGTGGCCGCCGCGATGAAGGAGGCCCTCGCCTGCGAGAAGACTTCCGACGAAGCCAAGGCCCTCATCAACGAGTGGCTCGAGAACAAGAACGACGCCGCCGTGACCCGCAAGGTCGCCGACGAGCTCGTCCCGATGCTTGACGGCTGCGACTGTGACGCCTTCAAGAAACTCAAGGAGTACAAGCACTTCATCCCTTCCCGCAGCCAGTGGATCATCGGCGGCGACGGCGCCTCCTACGATATCGGCTACGGCGGTCTGGACCACGTCCTCGCCAGCGGTGAGAACGTCAACGTCCTCGTGCTCGACACCGAGGTGTATTCCAACACCGGCGGACAGTCCTCCAAGGCCACCCCGGCCGGCGCCATCGCCAAGTTCGCGGCCTCCGGCAAGAAGATCCGCAAGAAAGACCTCGGCATGATGGCCATCAGCTACGGCTACGTCTATGTGGCGCAGGTCGCGATGGGTGCCAGCCCGATGCAGTACTTCAACGCCATCAAGGAAGCCGAGGCCTACGACGGACCGTCCCTCGTGATCGCCTACAGCCCCTGTATCAACCACGGTCTCCGCGCCGGCATGGGCCTCAGCCAGAAGGAGGAGAAGCTCGCCGTCGACTGCGGCTACTGGCACCTCTTCCGCTACAACCCGATGCTCGAGGGCACGGACAAGAATCCGTTCACGCTCGACAGCAAGGAGCCCGACTGGACCCAGTTCCAGAACTTCCTCAAGGGCGAGGTCCGCTTCTCGTCCCTGCTGAAGCTCTATCCGGACCGCGCCCAGGAACTGCTCGACAAGACCGAGGAGTATGCCAAGATCCGGCTGGAAACCTACAAGAGACTCGCCGGTAAATAATGACGAAATTCCTGCTCACAGCGGCGGCGGCCCTCATCGCCACCGCCGCTTTTCCCCAACCGAAGACGGATCTGAGACCCGACCGGACCGTGCTGCTCTATGCGGAGACGGCCGATTCGCTCTCGGATCCGGTCGTCGGACGGGAGATCGCATTCGCCGGGTATACCATCGCAGAGGACAACGGCCTCCGCGGCCCGGAAAACATTCCCGGGAACGGCAACATCTTCAACATCTCCTCCCTCGCGCGGATGGACCTGTATTTCCCGGAGCGGCCCTCCGGACAGATGGTCATCGTCTGCCCCGGCGGCGGCAACCATTTCGTCTCCTCTTATAACGAGGGCGTGTACGTGGCCGATTGGATGCTGCAGAAAGGCGTCGCCGTCTGCGTGGTGAAATACCGCCTCCCGAACGGCCACTGGACCGTGCCGCTGGACGACGTGCAGAACGCTTTCCGCTACTGCCGTGAAAAGGCGGAGGAGTGGGGCGTCACGAAGATCGGCGTGATGGGATTCTCCGCCGGCGGACATCTCGCCGCCTGCGTCGAAACGATGTACGTCGACGAGATGACGCGTCCCGACTGGGCCGTCCTCATCTACCCGGTCATCACCTTCGACCCGATCACGCATTCCGGCACCCGGGCCCGCCTCATCGGCAACGCCGAAGAGACAGATCCCGCGCTGTATCAGGCCCTTGTGGAGCGCTACAGCACGGAGAAACGCGTCACGCCCGCCACGCCGCCCACGTTCATCGCGCTTTGCAGCGACGACAAGACCGTCCAGCCGCTCAACAGCATCCGCTTCTACGAAGCCCTGGAGGCCTGCAAGGTTCAGCGTGAAATGTACATCTACCCCTCCGGCGGACACGGATGGGGCTTTACGACCTCTCAGTTCGGGAAGGACAAGCTCGGCGCCTGCCGGGCGGAATTCTTCCTGGCCCTTTCCCGATTCCTGGACGCACAGAAATAATGCTTGACGACAACCGGCTGCGCATCTTCTCCACCCTCGCGGAGGAAGGAAATTTCACCCGGGCCGCCCGCCGGCTCCGGATCAGCCAGCCTGCCGTCAGCCAGAGCATCTCCGAACTGGAGAAACAACTGGGCGTCAAGCTCTTCGAGCGGACCCGCACCGCTGCGACGCTCACCCCGGAGGGCGAGACCTTCCGGAGTTACGCCTCCGAGATCCTCAAATGGTACGACGCCGCCGGGACGATGTTCTCCCTGGACGGGAAGGCGACGATGCACCGGCCGATCTCGGTCCGCTGCCCGGCCTTCGCCGCCGAGTCGGTCATACCGGAACTGCTGTCGGACAGTCTTTCCATCACGGCGGACACCTTCACGGTGCGGATCGTCCCGGACGAATCGGCCTCCACGGCCGAAGGGGACATCGTCCTCTACGCCTCGGCCCGGAAAGACACCCTGGACATCGACGAAGCGTCCACGCTGGCAGGCACCTTCAGCGCCGCCGCGGGCAGCCGCGACGCGGACGCCGACCCGTCTTTCGCACCGCTCGCCATCTGGAGACCGTACGAGAAACTCCTTGGAGCCGACTATCTGGCCCGTGTCACCTTCTCGGGCGACTCCCCCGCCGCCGCCGTTCGGGCGGCCGCGCGGGTCCCGGGCCTGGTATGCCTCGTCCCCCACTTCTGCCTTGCCGGAAGCGGGCTCCAGCTCATCCCCCATCCCATGCCGCGGCTGCAACAGGACCTGCATATCCGATTCGGCGACCGTATGGATCACGGAGGCCTCGCGGCCGTCCTCAAACGCAAATTGCTATCAATAATTACATAATTCAACAAATTATTTTTGTTTTTCAATAATTATTTATACCTTTGCAACAACAAATTCTTTTTTATATGAAACGAATTCTGATCTTTTTCCTTTCGCTGGGCGCCCTGCTGATCGCGGGGAGCGCAGCCGCGCAGAACGCGCCGGCCATCCCCAATGACCCCGCCGTCAAGGTGGGCAAACTTGATAATGGCCTCACCTACTACATCCGCAAGAATGACAAACCCGCCCAGCGGGCCGAGTTCTACCTGGCCACCAACGTCGGCGCCATCCAGGAAGAGCAGCCCGCCCAGGACGGTCTCGCCCACTTCCTCGAGCACATGTGCTTCAACGGAACCGCCAACTTCCCCGGAAAGGCCATCCTCGATTACCTCCGGAGCATCGGCGCCGAATTCGGCCGCAACATCAACGCCTCCACCGGCGTGGAGGAGACGCAGTACATGCTCAACAACATCCCCGTCGCCCGCGAGAGCGTCGTCGACAGCTGCCTGATGATCCTGCGTGACTACTCGCACTTCGTCACCAACGCCGACTCCGAGATCGACGCCGAGCGCGGCGTCATCATCGAGGAGCGCCGTCAGCGCCGCACCGCCGACTGGCGGATGCACGAGCAGAGCCTTCCTTATTATTTCGCGGGCACGAAGTACGCCGAGTGCACGCTGATCGGCCTGCAGGAGCATCTGGAGACCTTCAAGCCCGAAAGCCTCCGTTCCTTCTACGAGACCTGGTACCATCCCGGCAATCAGGCCGTCGTGGTGGTCGGTGACATCGATGTCGACCGCACCGAAGCCAAGATCAAGGAACTCTTCGGCGTGATCCCCAAGAAGGAGAATCCCAAGGAGAAGGAAGTCATTATGATCCCGGGCAACAAAGAGCCCGTCGCCGGCATCATCACCGATCCCGAGGCGACCGCCCCGAGCATCGAGATGATCTGGAAGAGCGACGCGATGCCCGAGAGCTACAACAACACCTTCGTCGGCAAGGCGCAGGAGGTGGTCAAGAACCTCATCCAGAGCGTGATGTACGAGCGTTTCTCCGACCTCACGGCGAAGCCCGACTGCCCGTACCTGAACGGTTTCGTGGGCATCTTCAACCTCACCGAGACCTGCGAGCCGACCTTCGCGGAAGTCACCCTGAAAGAGAATGACCTCATCGGCGGCTTCAAGGCCTTCTACACCGAGATCGAGAAGATGAAACGCTTCGGCTTCTCGGACGACGAGGTCGAGCGCGCGAAGACCAACCTACTCAACCGCTACGACAACGCCCGCAAGAAAGCCGACACCCGGAAGAATCCCGAGTTCATCCGCCCGATCCTCCAGAACTTCTTCGACAACTACGCCTTCCCCGATCCGGAGACGGAGTATCAGATCGTCGACATGATCCTCAAGCAGATCAACAGCGCCGTCCTCGGCCAGGTGGCCGGCGGCATCATCACCGACGAGAACCTCATCGTCCTCTACAAGGGACCGGAGAAGGCCGGCATCGCCACCCCGACCGCTGATGACCTCCTGAAGGCCATCGCCGAGGTGAAGGCCTCCGAAATCAAGGCCAACGCCGCGACCGAGGTCGCCAAGGATTTCCTCGACGCTTCCAAACTGAAGGGCGCCAAGGTCAAGAAGAGCGGCCTCACCGCCTACAAGGCCACCGAGTGGACCCTCGCCAACGGCGTCAAGGTCATCGTCTATCCGACCGACTACACCAAGGACCAGATCCTCATCAACATCTACGAGCAGGGCGGCAAGAGCCTCATCGAGACGGAGGACCTGCCTTCCTTCGACGATAATGTCTTCCAGCTGTACCTCAACAACACCGGTATCGCGGGCTTCCCGGGCACCCAGGTGTCGAAGATGCTCACCGGAAAGACGCTCCGCATCAATCCGTATATCGACGAGCTCAAGCACGGCGTTTCCGGTTCCTCCAGCGTGAAGGATCTCGAGACCGCCCTCCAGCTCGCCTATCTGTACTATACCGCTCCGCGCTTCGATCCCGAAGAGTTCCAGAACGGCATCGAGCAGATCAAGGCCGTCCTCCCGAACCTGATGGAACAGCCGAACTTCAAGTTCGGACAGATCCTCTACGACACGATGTACGGCGGCAACCCGCGCAAAGCCCAGATTACCCCCGAGATTCTCGCCAAGGCCGACGTCAAGACCCTGGAGCGCGTCTATAAGGGTCTGTTCAATGACGCGGCCGGCGTCACCGCCGTCTTCGTCGGCGACATCAATCCCGAGACCCTCAAGCCGCTCGTGGAGAAGTATCTCGGCTCGCTGAAGAAGAGCAAGAAGGCCTCCTCCTGGACCGACCGTCACGAGGACATCGTGAAGGGCGCCGTCGAGAAGGTTACCCCGCTCAAGATGCAGACCCCGAAGAGCACGGTGTGCAACATCTATTCGGCCAATCTGAAGTATTCCGTAGAGAATGTCGTCGCGCTGGACGCCATCAAATATATTATGGATATCCGCTACGTCAATTCTCTCCGTGAGGAAGAAGGCGGCACCTACGGCGCCGGCGTCGGCACACAGGTCCGCAAAGATCCTTCCGACCGCACCCTCATCCAGGTCTACTTCGACTGCAAGCCGGCCCTCTGCGAGAAACTCCGCACCCTGGCCAAGTCCGGGATCGAGGATTTCGCCGCCAACGGCCCGACCGCCGAGGAGATCAACGCCGCCAAGCTCAATCTCGAGAAGAAGGTTCCCGAAAACCGCATCCGCAACGGATACTGGGAGGATTGCCTCATCGATTATCTCGACCATGGCGCGCTCTACGATTCCGAGTATGAGAAAGCCGTGAGCGAACTCACCGCAGAGAAGGTGCAGAATGCGCTCAAGGCCATCCTGAATGCAGGCAACCTCGTCGAGGTCGTGATCGTACCCGACGGAGCCGCCGAGAAAGAATAACTTAAATCCAAGACTATGAAACTCCTTCACAACATCCTTCGCGGGTCGACCCTCGCCACAGCGCTGTTCATCTTCCAGGCGTGCTACGGGATGCCGCAGAACCTCGACAGAGGGGCGCTTTACGAAGCCACCATCAAGGTTACGGACAGCAAAGGGAAGCCGATTCCCGGCGTCAAGCTGTTCGCCAGGAACGCCGACATGGTCGAATTCACCGCCGACCCGCAGGTCAGCGACGAAGAAGGAATGCTGCACCTTGAGATCGTCTTCCCGACGTCCGATCCCGCGATCGACCTGCGTTTCGAAGCGGAGGGCTACGCCGTCAAGGATACGACCATCAAGGACGGAATGACTCCCGAGCCGGACTTCACCGTCAAACTCGAAGCCAGGTAATGGGGAAACTGCTGTTCAGGATGTTCCGGGAAAGCGAAACCCGGGTGCACGAACTGAACTACCTCTTCTGGGAATGCACGACACGGTGCAACCTGCACTGCCGTCACTGCGGAAGCGATTGCACCGTGAATTCCCGGGAGCGGGACATGCCGCTGAAGGATTTTCTCTCAGCGATTGACACCATCCCTGCCAATCACAGACCCAAGGGGTTCTCCATCGTCCTGACGGGCGGAGAACCCCTTTTGCGTCCCGACATCGACGTGGTCGGACGGGAGCTGATCCGACGGGGAATGGGATGGGGAATGGTATCGAACGGGTGGTTCTATGACAGCGCGATGCAGGACCGCCTCCTCGCCGCCGGAATGGGCGCGCTCACGATCAGTCTCGACGGCATCGGGGAGAGCCACGACTGGATGCGGGGGCACCCCGGCAGCTATGACCACGCGCTCCGGGCCATCCGCCTCGCAGCCGCCTGTCCCCACCTGAATTTCGACGTCGTCACCTGTGTCAACAAACGCACTTACAAGCAGTTGAATCAGATCCACGACATCCTCCGGGACGCAGGAGTGAAGCAATGGCGGCTCTTTACCATCATTCCCATCGGCCGCGCCGCCGCCGACCCGGAGATGCATCTGTCCGATGCCGAGACAAAGGGGCTGATGGAATTCATCGCGGCCAGACGCCGCGCCGGGGGCCCGATGGCAGTCACCTTCAGTTGCGAAGGCTATCTCGGCAAGTACGACAACACGGTACGCGACAGCCGCTTCTTCTGCCGGGCCGGCATCAACATCGCCTCGGTCCTCATCGACGGCCGCATCTGCGCCTGTCCCAACATCGACCGCGACGTCTTCAGCGAAGGAAGCATCTACAGGGACAATTTCTACGAGGTCTGGGAGAACGGCTTCCGCGACTACCGCGACCGCTCCTGGGCCCGCACAGGCATCTGTGCCGACTGCCCCGCCTGGCGCGACTGCCTCGGCAACGGCATGCACAACCACCACGGTCCCGACCGCCGTCTCCTCACCTGTCATTACAGGCGGACGTTATAGACCGTCGGATTCCCTCCGGAAGCAGGGTTTGATAAATATTTATCAAACCCTGCTTCCTGCGGCAATCCGCCGTGAAATCGTAAAAATGATCAGATAAGTGTATCCGGGACTTTGAAATTTTAATTTTATTTAGTACCTTTGTGCCCGTGAAGATTTGATAGAGGACGCCGGTCCCCTATTTTTTGTATATGGATATGGACAAAAACGCGATCATAGAGGCCCTGGAGCCTGTTCTGGAGCAGATGGGATGCTTCCTCACGGAAGTGACGGTCTCCTCCGGGAACGACATTGAAATCTTTATCGAGAAGAAGGATGGCATCGTCGAGATGGAGGACTGCGTGAGCATCGACCATTTCATCCACGAGACTTTCTCCCAGGACGAGGAGGACTATTCCCTGACCGTCTCCTCCGCCGGGCTGGACCGCCCGCTGAAGGTATTCGGCCAGTTCGTCAAGGCCATCGGCAGCAAGGTCACCCTCAGCCTCAAGGGCGGGAAGCGCCTCGTCGCCACGCTGAAAGCCGCCACGGAAGACGCGCTCACGGTCACCTATACCGCCCGCGAAGCCGTCGACGGCAAGAAGAAAAAAGAAATGGTCGCCCACGAGGAAACCATCCCGATGACGGAGGTCAACTCGGTCATCCCTTATATTGAATTCGAATAACAATAACCATAAAATGAAAAACAAAGAAAACGTTATCACGCTTATCGATGCTTTCAAAGACTTCAAGGAAGAGAAGAACATCGACAGACCGGTCATGATGGGTGTCCTCAAGGACGTGTTCCTTACCCAGATCGCCAAAACCTTCGGCAGCAGCGACAACTTCGACGTCATCATCAACGTCGACAAGGGAGACTGCGAGATCTACCAGAACTTCGAGGTCGTGGAGACCGTCGAGAATCCCGTCACGGAGATCACCCTGGAGCAGATTAAGGAAGAGACCGGCGACGACGACTATGAGATCGGCGACATCTACACCAAGAAGCTCGAACTCTCCTCCTTCGGCCGCAGGGGCATCCTCAACCTCCGTCAGAACCTCCAGGGCCGCATCCTCGACATCGAGAAGGCCAACGTGTTCAAGAAATACACCGACCGGGTGGGCGATATCTTCACCGGCGAGGTGTACCAGACCTGGAAGAACGAGGTCCTGATCCTCGACGAGGACGGCAACGAACTCCGCCTCCCCAAGAGCGAGCAGATCCCCGGCGAGCATTTCAAGAAAGCCGAGACCGTCCGCGCCATCATCAAGAGCGTGGAGATGAAGAACAACACCACTCCCTACATCGTGCTCTCCCGGACTTCGAACGAATTCCTCGAGAAACTCTTCGAGATGGAAGTGCCCGAGATCTACGACGGCCTCATCACCATCAAGAAAGTCGCCCGGATCCCCGGCGAGCGCGCCAAGGTCGCCGTCGAATCCTACGACGAGCGCATCGATCCAATCGGCGCATGCATCGGTGTCAAGGGATCCCGCATCATGGGCATCGTCCGTGAACTCCGCAACGAGAACATCGACGTGATCCAGTGGACCGCCAACACGCAGCTGATGATCCAGCGCGCCCTCAATCCGGCCCACATCACCTCCTTCGACCTGGGCGAGACGGCCGAGGACAAGATCAAGGTCTTCATGCCGCCGGAGGAAGTCAAGAAGGGCATCGGCAAAGGCGGATGCAACATCAAGCTGGCGGGCATGCTGGTCGGCCGCGAGATCGAGGTCTGGCGCAACCTGCCGAAGGATGAAGCCGAGGAAGAGGACGTTCTCCTGGACGAATTCTCCGACGAGATCGACGAGTGGATCATCGAGCGCCTCAAGGCGATCGGATGCGACACCGCCAAGAGCGTGCTGGCGCTGAGCGCCGACGACATCGCCAGGCGGGCCGATCTCGAAGACGAGACCGTCGCGGAGGTGATGGACATCCTCAGGAAAGAGTTTGAAGACTAAACATTAGCAAAAAAAGGGGTTTTTATATGGCAGAAATCAGACTGAACAAACTGATCAAACAATTCAACATCGGCCTGGGAAACCTGGTGGAGTTCCTCCAGAGTCTCGGCGCCGAGGTGGAGGAGAATCCGAACGCCAAGGTTTCCGACGAATACCTTCCCGAACTGCAGAAGAAGTTCGGAAAGGATCTGGAACTGAAGGAGCAGGCGGAGAAGGTGGACGTGAAACTCACGGAAATCCTCGAGAAATCCTCCCGCAAGAAAAACGAGGAGGAAGAGGATGACTACGAGCCCGTCCGGGAGACGATCATCAAGAGCAGCACGTTCACGGACCTGAAGGCGAAGTCCGCGGAGCCGGAGAAACCCGCCGAGGAGCCTGCCGTTCCGGCCGAGCCCGAGACGGAACCGGAGCCGGAGAAGCCCGCCGAGGAGCCCGTCAAGGAGCCCGAGGCGCCGGCCGAGCCGGAGAAACCCGCCGAGCCCGAAAAGCCAGCGGAGGAGTCCGAGGCACCGGCGGAGCCCGAAAAGCCCGTCGAGCCCGAGAAACCGGAAGAGCCGGCGAAACCCGCCGAAACCGAGGAAAAGATCCCCGGACAGGACGGGCAGGACGCGGACAACGCGCAGCCCGAGAAACCGGCCGAGACGGCCGCTGAGCCCGAAGCCCCCGCTACAACCCCGGCGGAAGGCGGACTCAAGATCGTCGGCAAGGTCGATCTCTCCCAGTTCGACAAGAAGCCCAAGAAGCGCGAGCGCATCAAGGGATCCCAGAAGGTGGATGTCAACAAGGTCTCCGGCGAGGACGCCAAGGCCAGGAAGGGCGGCAAGCCCGACAACAAGAAGGCCAAGGAACAGGCCGCTTCCGGAAAGGGCCGCAAGAAAGGCGAGCGCTTCAAGCCCGCGATGACCCCGGAGGAAGAGGAGGAGATGCAGAAGGAGATCCAGAAGCAGGTCAAGGAGACATACGCCAAGATGAATGAGTCGAAGAATAACTTCGGCGCCAAATACCGCAAGGAAAAACGCGAGCAGGCCGCCCTCCGCTCCCAGGAGGAGGCGATGGAGGCAATGGAGGAGAACAAGGTGCTCAAGGTCACCGAGTTCGTCACCGTCAACGACCTGGCCACCCTGATGAACAACACCCCCGTGGTGAAGGTCATCGGCGCCTGTATGAGTCTCGGCCTGATGGTTTCCATCAACCAGCGCCTCGACGCCGAAACCCTCGTCCTGGTGGCTGAGGAATTCGGTTACAAGGTCGAGTTCGTCGGCGCGGAACTCACGCAGGAAGTCGAGGCGGAGGTCGAAGCCGACCGTCCCGAGGACCTCGTGGAACGTCCGCCGATCATCACGGTGATGGGTCACGTCGACCACGGCAAGACTTCCCTCCTCGACAACATCCGCAACACCAATGTGATCGCGGGCGAGGCGGGCGGCATCACGCAGCACATCGGTGCCTACAACGTGACGCTCAAGAGCGGCCGGCACATCACCTTCCTCGACACCCCGGGTCACGAGGCCTTTACGGCGATGCGTGCCCGCGGCGCCCAGATGACCGACCTTGCGATCATCATCGTCGCGGCCGACGACGCCGTGATGCCCCAGACCGTGGAGGCCATCAACCACGCCCAGGCGGCCGGTGTCCCGATGGTATTCGCCATCAACAAGATCGACAAGCCGGGAGCCAATCCCGACACGATCCGCCGGCAGCTCAGCGAGATGAACATTCTCGTCGAAGACTGGGGCGGCAAATACCAGTGCCAGGAAATCTCCGCCAAGAAGGGCCTCAACGTCGACAAACTCCTCGACAAAGTGCTCTTCGAGACCGACCTCCTCGAACTCAAGGCCAATCCCAAGAAACCGGGCAACGGCGCGGTCATCGAGTCTTCCCTCGACAAGGGACGCGGCTACATCGCCACGATCCTCGTCCAGAACGGCACGGTCCGGGTCGGTGACGTCATCCTCTGCGGCAGTTATTACGGCCGCGTGAAGGCGATGTACAACGAGCGCGGACAGAAGGTCGACGCGGCCGGTCCTTCCACGCCGGTCACCCTCCTCGGCCTGAACGGCGCCCCCGCGGCCGGTGAGAAATTCAACGTGATGGCCGACGAGCGCGAGGCCAAGAACATCGCCAACAAGCGCGAGCAGCTCATCCGCATCCAGGGCATCAAGACCCAGAAGCACCTCACCCTCGAGGAGATCGGACGGCGCATCGCCATCGGCAACTTCAAGGAACTCAACATCATCGTCAAGGGCGATGTGGACGGTTCCGTGGAGGCCCTCTCCGATTCGCTCATCAAGCTCTCCACCGAGCAGGTGCGCGTCAACGTGATCCACAAGGCCGTCGGCGCCATCTCCGAGTCCGATGTCCTGCTGGCCGAGGCCTCCGACGCCGTCATCATCGGCTTCCAGGTCCGTCCTTCCACCGAAGCGCGCAAGAGCGCCGAGAAGGAAGGCATCGAAATCCGTCTCTACTCCGTCATCTACGATGCCATCAACGAAGTCAAGGAAGGTATCGAGGGTATGCTGGAGCCGGAGAAGAAGGAGGAAGTCACCGCCACGGCCGAGGTCAAGCAGACCTTCAGGATCTCCAAGGTCGGCACCGTCGCCGGCTGTCAGGTCAAGGAAGGCAAGCTGGTCCAGAAAGCCCAGGTTCGGCTCATCCGCGACGGCATCGTGGTCTACACCGGCTCCCTCGCATCCCTGCAGAGGGGGAAGGACGACGCCAAGGAAGTCCTCGCCGGCATGGAGTGCGGCTGCAGCCTCGAACGGTTCAACGACATCAAGGAAGGCGACGTCATCGAGGCCTTCCAGGTGGTGGAAATCAAGCGGACCCTGTAGTCACTTTCCGTGATGATGAAAACGCTGATTTTTGATTTTGGGGGTGTCCTGGTCGACTGGAACCCCCATTATTTGTTGGACGGATATTTCGGCAGCCGCGAGAAGGCGGACTGGTTCATCCGGAACATATGCACGATGCAGTGGAACGAGGAAATGGATGCGGGGAAGCCCATCAGAGTGGGCGTCGCCGAACGTTCCGCCCTGTATCCGGAATATGCGAAGGACATCGCGGTATATTACGACCGGTGGATTGAGATGATGGGCGGGCAGATCGAAGGGATGTACGACCTGCTCAAAGAGTTGAAAGAGAAGGGGTTCCGGCTCTACGGCCTCACCAACTGGGCCAGCGAGACCTTCTGTCAGGTCCGGTACCGTTATCCCATCTTCGACCTGCTGGAAGGAATGGTCGTATCTGGCGAAGAGCACTGCATTAAGCCCGATCCCCGGATCTTCCACATCCTTCTGGACCGTTACCGGCTCGACCCGGCCGACTGCATCTTCATCGATGACCGCCTCTCCAACGTGCAGGGCGCCGAAGCCATCGGAATACAGGGCATTCAGTTCACTTCCGCCAAAGCCCTCCGGGAAGCGCTCCTTCCTGAAAACTAAGCGGCATGTGGTGGCTACTTTCCTTCGGTTCCGCCGCCCTTCTGGGCGGTTATGATTCCTTTAAGAAGATTTCCCTGAAGGACAACGCCGTCATTCCGGTCCTCCTTCTGAACACCCTTCTCTGCGCCCTTATCTTCTCCCCCTGGATGATCCGGACGGGATTCGGGGACCTCGCCCAGCAGAAATTCATCCTCGCCAAAAGCGTCCTCGTCCTGTCGTCCTGGATAGCCGGCTACATCGCGATGAAGCATCTCCCCATCACCCTGGTCGGGCCGGTCAATGCCACCCGGCCCGTGCTTGTGCTGGTCGGCGCCATATTCCTTTTCGGAGAGCGTCTGAATCCGTATCAATGGGCGGGCGTGCTTCTGGCGATCATCGCCTATTTCCTGATGCGGATCAGCGGAAAGAAAGAGGGCTATGCCGTCGGAAACAGATGGATTGTATTTCTCATTCTTTCCGTCATGCTGGGCGCGGCCAGCGGCCTGTACGATAAATATCTGATGTCCCCCGAACACCTCGGCCTCGACAGGATGCGCGTCCTGGGCTGGTATTCTTTCTATCAGGCGGTGATAATGCTGGCAATTACGGCATTCTACTGGTGGCCCCGCCGCCGGAAGACAACGCCCTTCCACTGGAGCTGGGGCATCCCGCTGATCAGCATCTTCCTCTGCGGGGCCGACTTCCTCTACATGAAAGCCCTCTCGCAGCCCGACGCCCTGATTGCCGTCGTATCGATGATCCGTCGCGGCAGCATGCTCGTGAGTTTCGCCATCGGCGCCCTCCTTCTCAAAGAAAAGAACCTGAAATCCAAGGCCCTGGACCTCTGCCTCCTTCTCGTGAGCATGGTCCTCCTCTACCTCGGGTCACGGTAGGACTCAGCGACAATTCAGCCGTCGTTATGCGCCGATGATCCGCTGGTAAGCGAGGCGCTCGTCACCGGAAGAGAGATAAATGATGCCGCAGTAGGAGAAGCCGTGCTTGAGGATATTGTGCTGCATGATCCGGTTGTCGCGATGGGTATCAATGCGGATGTTGCGGTCCCGCGAGAAGGCGAAATCCATAATGGTTGCAAACACGCCATGGACATCCGGAAGGCTTCCGATACGGTGGATGACGTGGTAAGGGGCATTCCCGTCCAGCCAGGCACCGGCATAGATGGTGGCATAGGTCGGCTCGGGGGAAGGTATAAATGCGAAGTAACCCACTACACGATCCCGCTCAACGACGACGAGTCCATATCCGCCTCGGATATCCTCCCGCACAACCGACTCCGAGGGATATCCGCCCACCCATTGATGGAGATTGCCCGACGCGCGCATGATTCCTTTGGCCGCCTCCAGGACGGTCATGATGGCCGGAATATCCTCCGGCACCGCCGGTCGGACAGTCAACATCCCGGCAGACTAGATTTTGCCCGGAAGGGGACTTCCGGTTCACTCAGATTCTCCTTTTTGCACGATACGGCTGCAAACACCATCAACGTAGCCATCAAGAGGAAAATCAGCTTTTTCATCACAGAATATTTAGAAGAACACTGCAAGATAGCCATTTTTTCCGAACCCCGCAAGTCATGAAAAGGGTCTCTCGCGCGACTTGCCACGGGAGAGGATAGCCGATTGTCCGCCCTGTGGACTATGCCCCGGAGAAGGTTCGTGCTGTTTTTTCAGATGTCCGGACGGTCGTTTCAGATTTTATTCCTATCTTTGGAATGCAATCTTCAAATGGCAAATTATATGAAAAAAACACTGTTGTTCCTTTCCATCCTTTTCGCGACGATCCTTCTAGGCGGCTGTGACAAAGAAACGATCTCCCTTGTAGATACGAAATGGGTCGATTCCGGCGAGTTCGGCGGATTCAAGTACGGACAATACTGCCTCACCTTCTCCACGGACGACAAGGTCACCCTGGAAATCTATTCCGGTACCTCTGTGGTCAAAACCGTCAACGGGACCTACAATCAGCGGAAACGGGGCGAGGCGGATCTGAAAGGCCTTGAGTGGCAAGAAGATGATCTTTCCTTCGCCTACCTGACAGCAACGATAGGCAAAAATGCCCTCTGGGTTCACGTAAAAAGAGGAGATGCCACTTTCTCCATCGACTTCGATCAGGTGAGGCAATAGCGCCAGGCCGCCGAGCCCGCCCGGACCGGAGGGGACGACAGGGCACTGCTCTGAATCCAGTCAGTGGGGAAGGTATGATTACACGCCGGGGACCTTCCCCAGTGATCATGCATCTGAAGGGCCTATAGAAATGCTTGGACGGGGAAGGTCCAGCCCCTGAAATCACACCTTCCCCAAAAAGACAAAGAAAAGGGCGGATCGACGTCCTTTTCTTCCCGGACGGGGCTGCGACATAATTGCGACTAATAAAAACAAATCAGGCACCTGCATTTACGCAAGTGCCTGATTTTCAGTAGTGGGACGTGGCAGATTCGAACTGCCGACCTCATGCGTGTGAAGCATGCGCTCTGAACCGACTGAGCTAACGTCCCGAAAGGGAATGCAAAGATAGAATCATTCTTTCAATTTTGCAAGTCCCCAGGCGAAAATTCCTTCAGGAAGGCCGGAGGGGCGGCCCGGTAGGTCGTGCCGCCAATGATCTGGAGCTCGACGCGGTGCATATCAGATAAAGATTAACAGTGCGATAAGATACAGGCAGTACCCCTGGGCCCGTATGCGGCCCCGCGTGAGGTACTTGACCGTCATTTCCAGCGGATCTCTCTGCGCTAAACGTCCGAGTTCCTTTCCGTCGGGGAGGTTGCAGGCCGGCCATTTGCGGATGATGGAACCGTCGTCGATCCAGACGGCGCCGCCGTTGCTGCGGTTGAGAGTCAGAAGGGTCTTGTAATCGGCCCGATAGACCTTGTCCTCCAGGCCGGGGATATCCGGGGCGGCACCGGCGACCAGCACCAGCGGGGTGAATCCGTTCGCCTCGGCAGTCTCCACTGTCTCTCGGATGCGGGCCGCCTTGCGACCGCCGATTCCGGAGGGATTGTACACGCTGATGACGAGCACCCGTCCCAGAACGGCCAGTTCATCCCGATACTCCCCCGCTCCGTCCGTGAAAGGAAGCGCCACGACGGGCTCTCCCATCGGGAATTCATTGCGGAGAAGCGTGTCGACGCGGACGAAGGTCCAGGTGGAGTCGGGCAGCCGGTCGAGGGTGAAGGAGCCGGTCTGCCCGTCCTTTTCGTAGACATAGTAGGCCTTGTAGCCGTCGAACTGCTGATAGTCGTTGTCCTGCGACGCGGCGAGTTCGGCGTTGGGCGCGAATTCGGTGAAGTCCACCGACGGGAGCCGGAGATAACTCCACAGAAGCGCGACGAGGAGCGATGCGGCGATGATGCCGAAGGAGACATATTTCCGCGGAGGCGCCTCGCCGAGATTCCGGTAAGGGATGAACGCGGCGGCCGCGAGGGCCAGGAGGATGACATTCTTCAGGAAACTCTGGAGATGGGTCAGGTGAACGGCCTCGCCGAAGCAGCCGCAGTCCATATCCGGGTTGGAAATGAGGAGGGCCAGGGTAAGCAGCGTGAAGAAACCGAGGAGAACGGTGGCGATGATCGAGACCGCCTTCCGCCAGACACCGGTGAGCAACGCGGCGCCGGTGCCCGCTTCCAGCAGGGCGAACACGACGCCGATCCCTTCCGCGAGGCCCCGGAGGAAGCCGAGATGCATCCACTTCAGGTATTCGGCGACGACGAGTCCCGCTCCCACGGGATCGTTGAGTTTCAGGAGCCCCCCGGCGAGGAGGACCAGGCCGATGAGGACGGCGGGAATTCTGCGGATCCGGATGGGTTTCATAGGGCTTTACCGAGATAATGGTCGACCAGGGCTTCGACGCGCGAGGAGATCACGTCCGGCGGAAGCATCCCGCCGTCGGGACCGGCGCAGTCGACCCGGAGGAATGACGGATCGGCAGCGGCTTCGGCGCGGTAGATGTCGCAGACGGTCTTCTGGAACGCGATGTCGGCCTCATGGATGTCACTGCTGCCCGCAAGGTAATCGCGGTCGCGGCCTTTCCGCTGGGCGGAGAGACGCGCCTCCACGAAGCTGATGGGGACATCGAGGAAGATGTTCAGGTCGGGACGCGGGAGGCCGAAGGGGCCGAATTCGGTCTCGAAAATCCAGTTCCTAAGCCGCTCCCGGGCCGGACCCTCGGGCAGTTTGGCGCACTGGTAGGCGATGTTGCTGTAGACGAAGCGGTCCAGGAGGACGGTCTTGCCCTCGGCGAGGGCCTGCCGGATTTCCGGAGCCGCCCCGTGGCGGTCTTCCGCGAAGAGAAGGGCGACGAGCTGGGGATGGACGGTCTCGTTAGAGCCGAATTCCCCGCGGAGGAAACGGCTGATGAGGTCGCCGTACACGGGCGCGTCATACCGCGGAAAATGGATGTATACGAGGTTCCCGACCCGCTTCTCCAGATATTTTTTCAAGGCCGCGACCTGGGTGGACTTCCCCGCCCCGTCCAGGCCTTCCAATACGATCAGCATACTATATACGTTTCTCTATATTAAGTTCTCGGTGCGTGACAATGATTTTCACGTCGAATTTGGCGGCGAGGTGGGCGGCGAGGTGCTCGGCGCTGTAGACCGAACGGTGCTGGCCGCCGGTGCAGCCGAAGGAGACCTGCAAGTGGCTGAACTTCCGCTCGATGAAGCGCTGTACATGGGCATCCACGAGGGCGTAGACGCTGTCGAGGAAAGTCAGGATCTCGCCGTCGTCTTCCAGGAATTTGATGACCTCCGCATCGGTGCCGTTGAACTGGCGGTAGAATTCGTACTTGCCGGGATTGTTGACGCTCCGGCAGTCGAAAACATAGCCGCCGCCGTTGCCCGAATCATCCGGCGGCACGCCTTTCTTGAAGGCGAAACTCCAGATGTGCACCTCCAGCCGCCGGTCTTCGACGGGAGAATAGAACTGCGAGAGGGTCGTGAGCTCCGACAAAACCGAGTTCAGATACGGGTAGCGGTCGAAAGGAGTCTTCAGGAGGCGCCGCAGATTGTCGAGGGCGAACGGGACGCTGGCGAGGAAATGCGGCTTCTTCTCGAAGTATCCCCGGAAACCGTACGCACCCAGGACCTGGAGGGTCCGGAAGAGGATAAAGAGGCGGAGCCGGGCGTTGAACACGTCCGGATCTATGTCTTTGTAAGGCTTCAGGGCCTCGAGGTAGGTGGCCACCATTTTCTGCTTGAGCGTCTCGGGATAGCGGCTGCGTGCCTGCGAGATAAACGAGGCGACGTCATAATAGATGGGGCCTTTCCGCCCGCCCTGGAAGTCGATGAAATACGGGACGCCGTCCCTGAGCATCACGTTCCTCGCCTGGAAATCGCGGTAGAGGAAGGTAGGTTCGTCGTCCTGGAGAAGGTCTTCGCGGAGACGCTCGAAATCGTCCTGGAGTTTCACTTCGTGGAATTCCAGGCCGGTGGCCTTGAGGAAGCAGTATTTGAAATAATTGAGATCGAAGTCGATCATCCGAGCGTCGAACGAGGGCTGCGGATAGCAGATATCCCAGTCCAGCCCCCGGCCGCCCTCGAACTGGATCTTCGGCAGGCAGGCGATGGTCTTCAGCAGCAGGGCTTCCTCCTCTTCACTGTAGGAGCCGCTTTCACGCCCCCGGGCGACCGCGCTGAAAAGGAGCTCGTCGCCGAGATCCTCCTGGATATAGCAAAGCCCGTCCGCGCTGACCGCGTAGACTTCGGGAACATTGATGCCGCGGACGCGGAAGAGCCGGTCCAGGGTAAGGAAGGCGTTGTTCTCGGCCACGTCCGTGCCGATGACGCCGATGACGCTGATGCCGCCGCCCTGCAGGCGGAAATACCGCCGGTGCGAGCCGGACGCGCTGATCTCGGAGCGGTCTTCCAGCTTCTCGCCGGAAAACTGCTCGAACAAACTCTGAAGGGTATCCTGAGCCATTACTCTTCTATGTAGACATCCTCGTCGGGCGCGGCGAAATGAAACTTCTCACGGGCGAACTTCTCCAGGGAATCCTTGTCGGAGGAGAGGAGTTCCACTTCCGTTCCCATCCGATCGATGTCGGCCTGGTAGGCCTCGATCAGTTTCTCCTGGCGGCGGAGTTCCCTGCCGGCGCGGATCCACCGGAGGATGCTGCCGCTGGAGATGAAGCAGATGAAAATAAGGAAAACCGCCGTCGAAACGATGGCGAAGGTCACGAAAGAGCCGCGCTCTGTTTTCCAGAAGGTATGTCTGTTCTGATTTTTATCCATAAATGGTTGGTATCTCCCGCGAATTTAGTAAATTTGTAGGAAATTGGAAAAAATTTAATCGCAAAATACAATGAAACCTACATTATTAGTACTGGCAGCCGGAATGGGAAGCCGTTACGGCGGGCTCAAGCAGATGGACGGGCTCGGCCCCTCCGGAGAAACGATCATCGACTATTCGATCTACGACGCCGTCCACGCCGGCTTCGGCAAAGTGGTCTACATCGTCCGCGAATACTTCAAGGCCGATATGGAAGCCGCCGTCAGGCAGAAATACAGCGGCGTCAAGTGTCCGGACGGAGCCCCGCTCGAATTCGTCTTCGTCACGCAGGAGCTCGACAAGATCCCCGCGCGCTTCACCCTCAACCCCGAGCGGCAGAAACCCTGGGGCACCGCCCATGCCGTCCTGATGGCCAAAGACGTCATCCACGAGCCCTTCGCCGTCATCAACGGCGACGACTATTACGGCAAAGATTCCTTCAAGATTCTCGCCGACTGGTGCCGTGCCCACGAAGGCGGCAGCGGCGCCTACAGCATCGTCGGCTTCGAACTCGACAACACCCTCTCCGAGTCGGGCGGCGTCTCCCGCGGCATCTGCTCGTATGACGCCGAGGGGCACCTTACCGACATCGCCGAGCATCTCAACATCCTCCGCGAGGAGGATGGCGTCGTCCGCGGCGACAATTCCACCAACGGAGTCCGCGTGGAGCTCGAGGCCAAGGCGCTATGCTCGATGAACATGTGGGGCTTCACCCCGGATTACTTCGCCAAGAGCGAGGCCATCTTCGAGGCCTTCCTCGAGAAGAACATCGGCGAACTGAAGAAGGAATTCTACATCCCCTTCGCCATCGACTGCATGATCAAGTCCGGCGAGGCCCGCTGCGACGTACTATCCACTCCGTCCCGCTGGTTCGGCGTCACCTATAAGGAAGACCGCCCCGCCGTCGTGGCCAAATTCCAGGAATTCGCCGACACGGGCGTCTACCCTACACCCCTCTACAAGTAATGGGCTTCTTCTCGCACCGGAAGGTCAAGAATTATTCCTTCCTCAAAAGCTACGATTTTTATATGCCGGGCTGGGGCGGAGTATGCGCGCTGGCGGGCCTGCTCGTCATCGGCGTCCTCATCGGCAGTCTCGTGCTGATCCTGCTCGGGCTTCTGATGTCCAAAGAAGCCGTCGAAACCTACGGCCTACTCATCACCTATCCGATCCAGTTCATCCCCGCGATGATCTTCTGCTCGCTCAAGAGCCGCGGCAACGCCGTCTTCGACAAAGGCGTCGCCCTCGACAGCGCCCATTTCGGGCGGACGGGCGGATGGGTCCTGGCCCTCGCCGTCATCCTGGCCACCATCTCCACGGCATATATGACCGACGCGATCACCAAATGGCTTCCCCCGATGCCCTATTATCTGGAAAATATGCTCAAGGGGATGACCGGCGGACCGCTGTGGGTTTCGCTCCTGAGCGTCTCGGTGATGGCGCCCTTCTTTGAAGAATGGCTCTGCCGGGGCATGATCATGCGCGGACTGCTGCAGCGGGTCAGGCCCGTCTGGGCGATCGTCATTTCCGCAGCCTTCTTCGCGGTTATCCACATGAATCCCTGGCAGGCAATCCCGGCCTTCATCCTCGGCTGCCTGTTCGGCTACGTGTACTACAAGACCGGCTCGCTCAAGATGACGATGCTGATGCACTGCGCCAACAACACCTTCTCGGTAATCATCTCGCGGATCGACGCCTTCAAGGACGCCGACACCTGGCTGGACGTGATCCCGCCGATGGATTACTTCGCCGGATTCGTCGCCGCCGCGCTCATCGTCATCGGCCTGGTGCTGCTGCTCCGCCGCATCCCGCTGGAGCGTCCCGAAGGCAACCTCGACCCGGTGGAGGCACAGTAGTGTAAAGTACAATTTACTGGAAATCAACAATTTACAGAAAAGGCCTTACTCGAAAACGAGTAAGGCCTTTTTCGTAAAATACTCATGGTCAACAGGTTATACTTTACGGAACAATTCCACAGTCCGGACCGCCTCGGCGACATCGTGGACGCGGAGGATGTCGGCGCCTTCCTGCAGGGCCTTCAGATGTACGACCTGGGTGGCCGGCAACGCCTGCTCGGGAGTAATTCCGAGCGGACGCCAGATCATACTCTTCCGGGAGACGCCCACAAGGATCGGTTTCCCGAACACCCTGAAAGAGCCGAGCGTCCCGAGAAGCTCATAATTCTGCTCCACGGTCTTGGCAAAACCGAAACCGGGATCGAGGATCCAGTCGCGGAGACCGGCCTCTTCAGCACGGAGCGAGAATTGCCGGAAATACGCCTGAACGGCTGCAACGACTCCCTCGGGATAATCCGTCAGTGACTGCATCGAGGCAGGCGTCCCCCGCTTGTGCATGGCGACATAGCCGAGTCCCAGCCGGGCGGCCGTCCGCAGCATTTCCGGGTCGTCCTCCCCTGCCGAAATGTCATTGACGAGGAAGGGTCCGGCGAGATCAAAAGTACGTGCGGCAATGGAACTCCGGGTAGTATCGACGGAGAACCGCGCCGCCGGGAATTCCTGCCGGAGCAGGGCAAGCGCCGGAGCAAGCCGGCGCCATTCTTCCGCCTCGGACACGGTTTCAGCGCCCGGACGGGTGGAAACGGCTCCCAGGTCCAGGATGTCCGCTCCTTCCGAAAGCATCTTCTCCACACGGGCACGCAGCCCGGCTTCATCGACCGAACCGTCCGAACGGAGCAGACGGCTTCCGGCGAAGAACGAGTCCCCCGTCAGGTTCAGGATACCCATGACGGATATGTTGCGGTCTTTATTCATCTTGCAGGATTTCGGAGGCGGAGCGCTCCGCTTCGGCGAGACTGTCGAACTTGCCGACATCGACGAGCCGGAGGCGGTCCGGAAGGGCGGCGTAGACGGGATAGCGGTCGCAGACCTGCAGATAGAAGTCGATGATCGGAAAGCGTTCCGGGAAGGGCTTCATCACGTCGAGGATGTCCGAAGACATTTCGTGGATACCGGCGAAAGCCAGACGGCGGCAGGCGGAAGGGTCGAGCCCCGGATAGGGCGAACGGACCTCGCCCGTGGAGACGTTGGTCCAGCCGACAAGACGGAGGTCATCGTCGAACAGGAGATAGCGGGAGGTCTTGCGATCGCTCACGAGCAGCGTCGCCAGCGCGCCTTCGCGCCAGGTCCCTTCGAACCAGCCGAGGTCGAGGTCGGAAATGATGTCGACATTGTGCACCAGGAAGCGGTCGGCGCCGGAGAGCAGCGGAGCCGCGTGACGGATGGCGCCGCCGGTCTCGAGGAGGCGTCCGCTCTCGTCGGAGATCGCGATCGGAACGCCGAAATCATTCTCCGAGAGATACTTCCGGATCTGGTCGGGGAAATGATGGACATTCACCACCAGACGGCCGTAGCCGGAGCGGACGAGTTTCCGGATCACGTGGGCGAGGAGCGGCTCCCCCGCCACCGGCACGAGCGCCTTGGGCATCGTGTCGGTCAACGGCCGCAGTCTCGTCCCGAGCCCCGCGGCGAAGATCATTGCAGTCTTTGCGGACATATCGTTTGCAAAGATACGCAGAATTCATTATTTTTGTCTGATTGAACCGAAACAAAATTTAACCAGATATGTTCAAAGGACAACCTAAAGGGCTCTTCGCCCTCGCCCTTGCCAACACGGGCGAACGCTTCGGCTACTACACGATGCTGGCCATCTTCATGCTGTTCCTGCAGGCCAAGTTCGGCTTCGAGCAGGCGGCCGCCAGCCAGATTTACGCGATTTTCCTCGCAGCGGTTTACTTTATGCCCGTCGTAGGCGGATGGCTCGCCGACAAGATCGGCTTCGGCAAGTGCGTCGTCACCGGTATCTGCGTGATGTTTGCCGGCTATATCTGCCTGTCGATCCCGACGGCGGCGAACGGCCTCGGCCTCACCCTGATGTTCGGCGCCCTGACGCTGATCGCCATCGGCACGGGCCTCTTCAAGGGCAACCTGCAGGTGCTCGTCGGCAATCTTTACGACGATCCGAAATACGCCGCCAAGCGCGACAGCGCCTTCAGCCTGTTCTATATGGCCATCAACATCGGCGCGATGTTCGCCCCTTCCGCCGCGACGGCCATCACCAACCGTTTCCTCGGCAAGGCCGGCCTCATCTACAAGGCCGACATCCCCGCCCTGGCGCACCAGTTCATGAATTCGACCATTACCCCGGAGAATACCGAAAAACTCCGGGGCCTGATGGCGCAGATGCCCGGCGAACAGATCGCCTCGATGGATCTCCCGGCCTTCTGCCCCTACTATATCGAGCACCTCTCGTCCTCGTATAATATGGGCTTCGCCGTGGCCGTGGTTTCGCTCATCGTCTCCATCGCCATTTACCTCGGCTGCCGCAGCTGGTTCAAGCACGCGGACGTCAACGCCAAACAGGCCAAGTCCGCCGAAGGCGCCCCCGCCGTCGAACTTACCCCGAAACAGACCAAAGACCGCATCGTGGCCCTCTGCCTGGTGTTCGCCGTCGTGATCTTCTTCTGGATGGCCTTCCACCAGAACGGCTCCTCGCTGACCTGGTTCGCCCGCGACTACACCCAGAGCACCGCCACGGGCTGGACCCGTATCGGCTTCAACATCTGGGCGCTCGCGCTGATCGCCGCCTCCATCTACACGCTCTTCGGCATCTTCCAGAGCGAGAAATCCACCGGCAAGATCGCCTGCGGCATCATCACCGCCGCCCTCTGGGCCGGAGCCTACGCCATCTTCGCGGGGCTCGACAACCCGCTCGAGATCTTCCCGCAGCTCTTCCAGCAGTTCAACCCGTTCTTCGTCGTGGCGCTCACGCCCGTCAGCATGGCGATTTTCTCCGCCCTGGCCTCCAAAGGCAAGGAGCCGTCCGCCCCGAAGAAGATCGGCCTCGGCATGTTCGTCGCCGCCATCGGCTACCTGGTGATGATCTTCGCATCCCTGGGCCAGCAGTCCCCCGCCCAGCTCGCCGGAACCGTCTCGCCCGACCCTGTCGTCCCGACCTACCTGATGGGCACCTACCTCATCCTGACCTTCGCCGAACTGCTTCTCAGCCCGATGGGCATCTCGTTCGTCTCCAAGGTCGCGCCGCCCAAATACAAAGGTCTGATGATGGGTCTGTGGTTCGCCGCCACGGCCGTCGGAAACTACCTCAGCAGCATCCCGGGCCTCCTGTGGAAGGCCGTCCCGCTCTGGGCCAACTGGGCCATCCTGATGGCGCTCTGCGTCATCGCCGGCGCCGTCATGTTCGCGATGCTCCGCAAGCTCGAGGCCGCCACCGCGTAAATGCCCCGGATGTTCATACTGTCGGGGTGCAACGGGTCGGGGAAAACCACGGCCTCGTACGCCCTGCTGCCCAAGATCCTGGAATGCAGCGAGTTCGTCAATTCCGACGAATTCGCCAAGGCCCTCTCGCCCTTCAACCCCGACCAGGCCTACATCACGGCGAGCCGCTATATGCTCACCAAGACCAAGTACCTTTTCCGGCAAAGGGCCGATTTCTGCATCGAGACCACCCTGGCGACCCGTTCGCTGGGGAAGATGGTCAAAGCGGCGCAGGAGCAGGGCTATTTCGTCACGGTACTGTACTTCTGGCTGTCCTCGCCCGACCTGGCGGTGGAACGGGTCAAGGCCCGCGTCGCCGCCGGCGGCCACTTCATCCCGGACGACGTCGTCCGCAGGCGCTACATCGTGGGACTCAATTACTTCCTCAGCGATTACGTCCCGGCCTGCGACCGGTGGATCCTGGCGGACAACTCCGAGCCGCCTTTCACGATCGTCGGAGAGGGCTCCCGGCAGCGGACCGTCATCCGCGACCTCGCGCTGTACAACCGCATCCGCGCGGCAGCGCTCGACGACAGCGACCTCGAGCGGCTGCAGATCCGCGAACTGCTCCGCCCGAGGAAAGCCGTCAACCCCGGCGCCGTCGCCAAGGACGGCGTCCCCATCGAAATCCTTGAGAAATGATTCTGGAGAAGAACCGCTATTTCGAGATTTTCCGCGTCACGGAGGAATCCCTGCGCCGGCTGGTCGCCGAGGGCATCCGCCGGGGCGGAGATTATTCCGACCTCTTCTTTGAAAATACAACTCTTACCAACCTGATGCTCCGGGACGGAGAAGTCTCCACCGGCGGAAGCCTCGTCGACTACGGGGTCGGCGTGCGCGTCCTTTCGGGCGGCAAGACCGGCTACGCCTACAGCGAATCCACCGCCTCCGCGGACATGCTCGCCGCCGCGCGTGCGGCGGCCGCCATCGCCGGGAGCGGCGGCGCCGAAGGCCCCTTCAACGTCAACGAAACCCTGAAGAAGGCCCGCGTCCTCTACGACAGCTTCAGCCCCCAGGCCGCCAACGGAGACCGCCTGGTGCGGAAATTCTTCCCCGGCGAGCCGAATCCCGCCGCCGACCGCTACCCCTCCGAAATCGGGTGGCGTGACACCCGGGCCGCCGCCTTCATCCCCTTCCTCCGGAAACTGGATGCCGAAATCCGTCGCCGCGACACCCGCGTCAGCAAAGTCACGGCGATGCTCGTCTGGAAAGTGAGCGACATCCTGATGTACAACTCTTCCGGAGAACTCAAGTACGAAACCCGCCCGCTCGCGACCGTTTCCGTCACGGTCGTCTTCTCCTCCAACGGGAAGATCGACACCAAAGGCGTGTCGCGGAGTTTCCGCTGCGGGGCGGAGATGCTCTCCGACGCACTGTTCAACGACCTGGTCGACAACGCCCTCAAAGGGCTCGACGCCCGCTTCGAGGCGCGGCGCCCCGCCGGTGGCGAAATGAGCGTCGTGATGGGCGCCGGCGCATCCGGCATTCTCCTCCACGAAGCGATGGGACACGCCTTCGAGGCCGACTTCAACCGCAAGGGCCAGTCCGTCTTTTCCGAACGGATGGGACAGCGGATCTGCCCCCCGGGCATCCGCATCCTCGACGACGCCACCCTCAAAGGCAGCCGCGGCGCCCTGAATTTCGACGACGAGGGCGTGCCCGGACAGAAGACCTATATGGTCGAGGACGGCATCCTGACCTCATACCTGCACGACCGCATCAGCGCCCGGCACTACGGGGTCACCCCCACCGGCAACGGCCGGCGGGAATCGTTCCGTTACGCTCCCATCCCGCGGATGCGGACAACCTATATGGAGAGCGGGAACGCCGAGCCGGAAGCGATCATCGCCTCGGTCCGGAGCGGCATCTTCGTGGACGAATTCTCCAACGGACAGGTCAAGATCGGCGAAGGCGACTTCACCTTCTTCGTCAAGAGCGGCTTCCTCATCGAGGACGGCCGCCTCACCATGCCCGTGAAAGACATCAACATCATCGGCAACGGACCGCGCGCGCTTGCCGACATCGTAGCGGTCGGCAACGACCTCCGTATCGACGACAGCGCCTGGACCTGCGGCAAAGAGCAAAGCGTCCCGGTGTCGTGCGGCATTCCGACGGTGCTGGTCTCACGCTTAACGGTAGGAGGAGAATAATGGAAGGAAGATTGACAGAAAAGGAAATCGCGCTGGCGCAGCGGTGCATCCGGTTTGCCCGGGAAGCCGGCGCCGCCGCGGCCAGGATTACCCTCAACAAGAGTCTGATGAACCTGGTCGGCATGCTCTCCGGCGAAGTGGACAAAGTCAGCCGCTCGCTCGACCGCAACCTGACGGTCCACCTTTTCGTGGACGGACGCTTCGGCAGTTTTTCCATCAACCGGCTCGATGACGAAGACGTGGTGCGCGACTTCATCCTCGACGCCGCGGAAACGGTGCGGATGATGGCGGAGGAACCCTGCCGCCGCCTCCCCGATGCGGCCCGCAAAGTGCAGGACGCCGTTTCCGGCACGGAAGCCGGACTTTTCGACCCGGCATACGCCTCGCTGGATCCCTCCATCCGCCTGGAAATGGCCCGGAAATCCTCCCTCTGGGACCACCGCGAAAAAATGGAGAAAGGATTCACCCTGCTTTCCGAGGAGGGAGAGTATTCCGACAGCATCGACGACACGCTGATCCTCGACTCGGAGGGACTGCGCTGCCGCCATACGGAAACCTCCTTCGAGATCGGCTACGAGATCACCGTCGCCGATGCGGACGGCAACCGGTTCAGCGGTTACTGGTGGGATGCTACATCCCGCCTCGACGCGCTCTTCCCCTCGCTGGAAAACTGCAGCGAAACAGCCCTGGAGCAGGCCGTCGCCCAGATCGGTCCGCAGTCCCATCCCGGCGGGAAGATCAACATCGCCGTCCGCAGCGAATGCACGTCGAAACTCCTCAACCCCATCCTCAACGCCCTCGGGGGCTATTCACTTCAGCAGAGCAACAGTTTCCTGCTGGACAGCATCGGGAAAAAGCTGTTCTCCGAACGGCTCACGGTACGGGACTTTCCCCGGCACAAGGGCGAAATGGGCGCGAAATGGTTCGACAGCGAAGGCGTCGCGACCGCCGACTCCGTCATCATCGAGAAAGGCGTGGTGAAACGGTATTTCATCAACACATTCATCTCCGGGAAGACCGGCCTCTCCCCCACCGTCGAAGATCCCAACCATCCCGTCGTGGAGAGCACGGGCGACTGCGCCACCGAGGCGGATGTCCTCCGGCTTCTCGGCGACGGCATCCTCGTCACGGGCTTCAACGGCGGCAACAGCAATTCCGCCACCGGCGACTTCTCCTACGGCATCGAGGGCTTCGCCTTCCGGGACGGCCGGATCACCCATCCCGTCCGGGAAATGCTCATGACCGGCAACTTCCTCACCCTCTGGCAGCACCTCGCCTTCGCCGCAGATGACGCCCGCCCCTGCCGCACCCGCAGCATCCCCACCCTGGGCTTTACCGACGTAGAAGTCCGCTGACAACGGACCCGCAAACCCGTCATTCCGGACCCGTTCCGGAATCGAATACAAGAAATCTTTGTATATTTGTAAGTTGTATGCATACCGCGGTGGTCATACTGAACTGGAACACGAAGGGATTTCTGGAGAGATTCCTGCCGGGGGTATGCGCGTCCGTGGAGGGGATGGATGCGGAAGTCATCGTGGCGGACAACGCCTCTACGGATGGTTCAGCGGAACTTCTCCGACGCGATTTCCCTGCAGTACGGCTCATTCGACTGGACCGGAATTACGGCTTCACAGGCGGTTATAACCGCGCCCTGGCTGAGGTCGATGCCGATCTTTTCGTCCTCCTCAACACCGACGTCGAGGTTACGCCGGGCTGGCTCAAGCCCCTCGTGGAATATATGGAAGCCCACCCGGACTGCGGTGCCTGCGGGCCCAAGCTGCATTCGTGGCAGCAAAGGAGCCATTTCGAATACGCCGGTGCGGCGGGCGGCCTTCTGGACCGATACGGCTATCCGTTCTGTCGCGGCCGCATCCTCTCGCGCGTAGCCGAGGACAAGGGACAATATGACACGGTCGAGAACGTCTTCTGGATTACAGGCGCCTGCCTGATGGTCCGCAGCAGCCTCTGGAGGGAGCTCGGCGGCCTCGATGACCGTTTCTTCGCCCATATGGAAGAAATCGATCTCTGCTGGCGTCTCCAGCTGGCCGGATACCGCATTACCGCCATCCCCGACTCGCTCGTCTATCACGTCGGCGGCGGCACCCTTCCGCAGACCTCCCCGCTCAAGCTGAAACTGAATTTCCGCAACAGCCTGCTGATGTTGGAAAACAATCTGCCTGCGACCGTCGGGAAAACGACTGCCCGCCTCCGAATCTTCATCCGTAAGGTGCTGGACGGCTGCGCGGCCGCGGCATACCTCCTCACGCTGCGCGGTTCCTGCGCCAGGGCCGTGCTGGAAGCCCATCGGGAATACAGGGAACTCAAGAAGAAGCACCCCGCACCGCAGCCCGGGAAGAAGGCCCTGCACGGGTTTTATCAAGGATTAATGATATTGCACAAGATATGAGAATCATTATCGAAGGAGCCGGTGAAGTTGGCTCTCACCTCGCCAAAATGCTCAGCCACGAAGGCGGCGACATCACGGTCATCGACTGCGACGAAGAACGGATTTCCAAACTCTCCGCCACGGCGGACGTCGCGACGATCGTCGGAGAACTCTCCTCCATCGAGACGCTCAAGAGCGCCGGCGTCGGGAAAGCCGACCTGTTCATCGCCGTCAATCCCCGGGCCGACCAGTCCATCAACATCGTCAGCGCCCTCATCGCCAAGAAACTCGGCGCCGGCCGGGTCACAGCCCGTATCAACGACGAGGACTTCCTCACCCCGGAGAACAAACTGATGTTCAAGGAGATCGGCATCGACCTGCTGTTCTATCCCGAGAAGATCGCCAGCGAGGAGATCATCGACCTGCTGAAGCATACGGCCACCACCGACTCGATGGACTTCGCCAGCGGAAAACTCCAGCTGGCCGTGTTCAAGCTCGACGAGGATTCGCCGCTGCTGGACCTGAAGGTCGCCGAATTCACCGCCAGGGTGGCGTCGGTCTCCCAGGATGCGCAGTTCCGCATCGTCGCCATCGCCCGGCACGACGAGACCATCATCCCGAAATTCGACACCCGCTTCAAGACCGGCGACCACATCTACATCATCGCCCGGAGGGAAGCCGTCGTCCATCTGCTGAAATTCATCGGCAAGAACAACATCGAGGTGAACCGCGTGATGGTGCTCGGCGGCGGCAAGATCGGCGAAATGGTCGCCGCGAAACTCTCCGCCCAGGTCGACGAGATCAAGATCATCGACAAGGACCGCCAGCGCTGCCTGGAACTCTCCGAGAAACTCCCCGACAACATCAGCATCGCCTGCGGGGACGGCCGCAATTCGGATTTTCTCCTGGAGGAATCCATCAAGGATTACGACGCCTTCGTCGCCGTCACGGGCAATGACGAGATCAACATCCTCTCCTGCATCGTGGCCAAGAAATTCGGCCTGGAAAGGGTGATCGCGGAAGTGGAGAACATCGAATACCTGCGGCTCGCCGAAGAAATGGGCGTCGACGCCGTCATCAACAAGAAACTCATCACCGCGGGACGAATCTTCCGCTTCACGCTCTCGGACAAAGTGCGTTTCGTCAAGTACATGAGCGGCACCGACGCCGAAGTGCTCGAATACACCGCGGCTCCGGGCAGTCTCATCACGAAAGCGACCCTAAGGGAAACCGATTTCCCCAAGGACGCCCTCATCGGCGGCGTCATCCGCGGCAGCGAATCCTTCATCGCCGTCGGCGACACGAAGATCGAGGCCTACGACCGCGTCGCGGTGTTCGCCCTTCCCGACGCTGTCAAGGACGTCGACCGTTTCTTCAAATAAGAATGCCCCTCACGCATCCGTAAAGGGCATTCCAATTCAGTCAAAGAGCAGTCTTAATCCGCCTCGAAGGAGATCTCCGCACGCCGGCCGATGCGGGTGGTTCCGCCGTTGTCGGGTCCGTTGAGTTCCTTGTTGCGCGCAAGGGCCATCGTGTCACACACCCGGGCCCGGATCAGGAGTTTGCCGGAAAGGGCGGGCAGGTGGAAGGACTCCTCGACCGTCAGCACTTCGTTGGCCGCATTGGAAGTGTAAGACAGCGCATAGGTGTATGTGACGTCACGTGTCGTTCCGGCAGTGTCCGTCATCTTCTCCGATGTGGTCTTGGTGTTGACCGCCGTCCAATTGCTGCCTCCGTCCGTGGAGTACTCCAGGACGAAGAACTTCGGACCGGCCGCGGACGAGCAGGAACTGAAAGTGACGCCGTAGGTGCCGGCGGGATTCTCCACGCCGTCCACCTCCAGAAGCCAGTAGTCATCCTTATAGAAACCCGTCGTCAGCAGGCGCACGCCGATGTCCCCTTCGTTCCTGTACGTCAAGGTGCTGGCAGCTACGGAACTGCCCCGGTTGAGGGTAATCTTGCCGTCGTGCGTATCCGACATCACCCAGGCTCCGGTCGGCTGGAGGAGTTGGAAATCGACACCCTCCACCCAGTCCTCTCCGACATCCTTGAAGGACCAGACGACCGGGAAGGTCACACCGCCCTCGGGAGGAGTCGGTGGCGTAGGCGTAAAGCCTTCGCCGGGAACGACGAGGATATTGTCGAGGTACCAGCGACTGTAGAGGTTCGAGGACGTGGCCGCGCCGGTGAACGTCGTCGGACGGATCTTGAAACGGGTCTCGTTGTTGACGCCGGAAATCTTGAAGGTCTCGGTCTTCCATGACCACTTCTGAGGACCGTCCGCCCAGCCTTCCTTCTTCATCGTATGTGCTACAGGGTCACTGATCTTGGTTCCGTTCTCGAACACGCCCTCGCCCTCGATCTCAACTGCCAGCATCACGTCGTCCGGTCCGCCGCCGCCCACGTGGACGGACCAGTCGAAGGAGAGTTCCACGGCCGTAGCGCCCTGGAAGTCCATCGGAGGCAGCTTGAGGCCACCGACGTTCTTATTCTTGCTGAACTTCAGGTAGCAGTCCTGCAGATAGATAACCCTGGCCGAAGGGAACAGGTCTTCATACCCGTGTTTCTGGACTTCCTTCAGGAATTCCTCGCCGAGATCGGGCTCGGTATAGACGTTCTTGGCATTGTCGTCCGCACTCTTGCCGACGCTGTCACCGGCGCCGGAAGCCGTCACGAACGGAGCGAGCCAGGAGAAGTCGTCCTGGAAGAAGAACAGGAAATTGACGCCTTCGTCCACGATCTCCACCGGAATCAGGTTGAAGGAAAGTTCGCCCTTCTTGCCGAGGGAATAGCCGCTGACCTTGACGTTGTGACCATTCAAGGAAGGGACGTCCAGCGAAGTGGGCGCCTCATACATATAGGCAGAGTACGTCCTGTCTTCGAGCGCGACGACAACCTCATATCCGCCGCCGGCCGCCACGCCCATTTCGCCGCTGACGGTCACAAACTCGATGGCGGAAGCCGGATAGGTGCCGATGGTTTCAGTGATATCCGTCGGCTCCGGGAGGGCGATATCGGCCTCTGTCGTCACATTCACTTCATCGAAGGCCTTCACGGCAGGCATTCCGTTGACCTTGCCGGCAAAGCCGCGGATCGTCACGACCGAACGGAACGGTTTGTCGAGGCCGGACACATAGGCGTTCGTCGTACCGTCGGTAATGATGCCACCGGCGGAGGAAAGCGCCATTACGGTCGCATTCTCAAGGATCATCGCCTTGCCGTCATCCAGGCCACCAAGGTCCGAGACGGTCGCCCGGACGGCATTCCGGTAGGCATCGCCTTCCTGGTAGACCCGGAGCACGAAGCGGCTGGCCAGCGTATTGCCGCCGAAAATGACTTGGGCCTCGCGCGGCTCGTCGGGTGTGCCGTCCAGCAGATTATCATCGACGCTCACCTCGACCTCCATATCTCCAGACCCGGAGGAAGGAGTCACAGTCACCCAATCGGGGGCGTCCAGTTTCCAGGGCGCGTCGGAAACGATCCGGAGAATCTGCGGCTCGGCATCCTGTGCGGAGAAGGTCATCTCCGAAACGCTGCCCATCACGGCCTGGGCGATATTCTCCTCCTGTTTGCAGGAGAAAATCAGCGTCAGGGCCGCAAGCAATATTGTCAGTAAAGTAATTCTTTTCATAATAGAAGCCGTTAAATTAGAAATCCAGTCCGTCATCCCATCCCGGATTCTGGGTCAGATTATGGTTCAGGCTGCGCTCCTTGGTAGGAACCGGATAGAGATAATCCCGCTCCTCATTGAATTGGTGAGGGATCGTATGCAGCGCGTCGATGCATCCCTTTCCTTCTTCGGAGCCGGAGAGATAAATATCGATGTCCGAGGCATCCGCCGGGCCCACCTTGTAGGCTTTGAGACTGGTAGAAGGCTTGTTGCCGACATAGAAGTAATAATTCTTGGTGCCGTCACCGTCGAAGTCATACTCACCGGGTCCGGGGATATACATACCGAGCAGCGGCTGGTTGAAGCAGTTTCCTTCTTTCCAGCGCATCAGGTCGAAGTAACGGCCTTCTCCCTCCATAAACAGTTCGACGGCCCGCTCACGGCGGATCTCAAGGATGACGCCCTTGTTCGGCCCCGTCACATTCACATATCCGTAGGTCTCGGAGGAGAGGTACGGATCGGGGCTGGCATTGGCGGCCTCCAGCTGAAGGTGCGGCATAGCCACACGGTCGCGGATCAGGTTGATGCTCTTGTCGAGATCTGCCTGCGTCAAGGTACCGAGCTCCGCCTTGGCTTCGGCATAGTTCAGAAGCACCTCGGCATAGCGGAAAACCGGGATATCGTTGTAGGAAGACTCGGAGAATTCCGCATTGTAACCGGAAGGCATCGCGAACTTGATGGGCTGATAGCCCGTGATGGTATTGCCGAATTCCGGCCCGCGCTTCTTGCCGCTCTTGTCGTCCTTCCAGACATAACCCGGAGTGCGGATGGTCTGCGCAAGGCGGGGATCGCGTCCGGCGACCTCATCCGCAAACTCGAGCAGTTCCCAGCCGGGTTTGTCGGTGAAGCGGGTTCCATCGGCCATCAGGTACGAATCCACCATCTTCTTGGTCATACCGGGGCCCGTATTGTTCGACATCACATAAGCCGTTGCGTCGTGCTTGACGCCCAGCGCCTGGTCCATATGGATCGCGAGGATGATTTCATCGGTCTTGGCGTCGGTCGAAGAGAAGAGGTTCCAGTAATCCTCCTGGGGGGCTCCCGTCGACCAGATACGATACCGGCCGCTTTCCATCAGCTGGGAGGCAGCCTCGGCAGCCAGCTCCAGATAATAGGTATAGTCATGCTCGGCATCCTTGAAAGACTCGCCGTACACATCGTTGGCGTGATACTTCCGGAATGTTCCCTCGAAGAGGCAGAACTGCGCTTTCAACGCCAAGGCGGCATATTTGTTGACACGGGCAGAATACGCATATTTGGTCTCGGGCAGGTTCTCGATGGCGTAATCGATGTCCTCGATCATCTTGCCCATCACGAATTCACGGCTGTCGCGGGCTGCGTACAGCTTCTCGTCGGCGGATCCGAGTTCCACATCCACCCAGGGAATGTCGCCGAAGCGACGGACCTTGTCGGCATAAACGTATGCGCGGAAAAATCTCGCCAGGGCCGTATATTGGATGCGGGCATCCTCGTCCTCGCAGCGGTAGATGTTACCCAGAAGGGTGTTGATTTTCCTAATGTCGTTCCAGGCGCTGGTGTTCCAGGAAACGCCCGACTCGGGGCCGTTCCGGTTGCTGCCGCCGCGGATCCGGTTGTCGAGATTGCTGTTGATGAACACATCGCTCTGGCTGCTGTACGGGGTCTTGTCCAGCAGGTTGTTATAGAAAGTATTGGAGAACAGCTGCAGATCCTCCGCCGTGCGGAAGTAGGCGTCCTGTCCGAACTCGGACTGGGGAATCTTGTTCAGCACGCCCTCGCAGGCGGTCAGGGACAAGGTTGCGGCAGCTATCAATATGATATATTTTTTCATGATCTCTCCCTTTTAGAATGTGATATCAATACCGAACATAAAGGTAGAAGGCCAAGGGTAATAGCCCTGGTTACGGACAGCGGCATCATCCGAAGCGGAAGCATAGGGACGGGTATAGGCCGCCTCCGGATCAATGTAAGGCGCATTCTTCTTAAGCGGCGACCAATATGCGAGATTCTCGCCCGAGAAGTAGAAACGAACCTGCTCGAGCCAGATCTTCTTGGTCCAGTTCTTCGGAAGGGTGTAGCCGACTGTGATGTTCTTGAGACGCAGGTACCTCATATTCTGCAGATAGCGGTCGTTCACGACGCCCAGCTGCCCCTTGGGGTTGGATGCCAGGTAAGTGCGGGGACGCGGGAAATAGGCATCCGGATTGTCCTCGGACCAGCACCGCTGCAGGAAGTCCTTCTGGAGGAAGCTCAGGTAACCATAGCTGAACGGTCCCCAGAAAGGCGTGGACATACCGTCCGGATACCAGTAATGGTTGCCCGTTCCCTCGAAGAAGATGCTGAAGTCTATGCCCATCCAGTCAAATGCGGCTGTGATTCCATAGTGCAGACGCGGGAGGGAATTGCCGAGGACTTCACGGTCTCCGGGCTTGTCGGCGGTATTTTCCCCAATATCGATGGTACCGTTGCCATTGAGGTCGAGGAATTTCATATCGCCGGCACCCCAGTTCCCGGCCAGACGGCCGTTGACATAGTCCTGGTTGACGACGGCGACGTGCGCCTGAGCCTGCTCATCGGTCTGGAAGAGACCGTCGGTACGGAATCCCCATATCTCGCCATAGGTCATCCCCTCGTAGTAGTCGCTCAGGAGACGGGTCGGATTGTCGAACTTGGTGATCTTGGTGTTGAACTGGCTCAGCGTCGGGCGGATCGAATAGCCGAACGTCTTGCCCAGGAGCTTGAAGCTGTCCTTCCAGGTCAGGGAAAGCTCGTATCCCATAGTCCGCAGATCCGCGGCGTTCATCTGCGGAGAAGCGGCTCCATAAATCGCAGGAAGATCCTTGCCTTTGGTCAGCATACCGTCCGTATCACGGATATACCCCTCGGCGGTAAACTGCAGGCGGCTCCCCAGCATAGCGACATCGATACCGACATTGGCCTGCTTGGACACCTCCCAGGTCAGGTCGGAGGCCTTCGGAGGATCGATGGTGGTGTAACGGGCCATCGTGTTGCCTTCACCGAAAGTAAAGCTCTTGAAGGTCTCGAAGTGAATCAGGCGAAGGAAGCTGTAATTGCTGACATTCTGGTTGCCGAGCGTTCCGTACGACACGCGGAGCTTGAGGTTGTCCACCACCTTCCGGGCCGGGGCGAAGAAAGGCTCTTCACTGATGCGCCAGCCCGCAGACACGGACGGGAAGAAGCCCCAGCGGTGCCCCGTGGCAAACCGGGAAGTACCGTCGTAGCGGCCGGACACCTCCACCAGGTAACGGCCCTTGTAGTCATAGTTGACCCTGCCGAAGAACCCGGCCAGGGCATACTCGGTCTGTCCGCCGTTCACCTCCGGCGCCTTGTTGGTCGTCGAGATGAGTTCGAGATCCGAAAGTTCCTCTGAAATGAGCTCATAGCCCTTGCCGGAGACCGTCTTGCGGTGGTTGGTCTCAAAGTTGAAACCGGCCATCACCGTCAGATGATGCGCATCCTTGAAGGTATCCTCATACGTACCATAGACATTGGCGGCCTTGTAGTTATAGGTCTGGACCGACTCCGACATCCAGTCCTCGAACGCGCCGGTATTGCTGAAATGCGAAATGACGCCGGGCTTCGAGGAATAATCGAATTCGTGACGACGGTGCGTGTTGCGGTTCTGGTAGAAGCGGTAGGTGAAATTCGCCTTCAGGGTAAACTGCTTGACAGGCTGGATCGTCAGCTCGGTCGTGTTGGAGAAATCCGTGCGCCGCTGGACGTTCACATTTTCACTGGCATAAGCGATATGCCGTCCGTTGGCGATTCTGTACTTGTCGCTGCGGATGAAATCCGTGATATAGGTCCACGTTCCGTCCGGATTCTGCAGCGGGAAGGAGGCCAATCCGTGCCGGGCCGCATAACCCATACCCTCATTGACATCTCCCAAGCCCGGATAGTCGTAATTCGAGTTGTAGAAGGTGGTATTGTTGCTGATCCGCATAATGCGGTTGAGCTTGGCATCGATCTTCGCACGCAGATTGTACTTCTGGTAGATGTCCGGATGCACTTTCATAATACCCTGCTGGCGGTCGTAAGCGCCGGAGAGGAAATACTTGACGGACTTGTTGCCGCCGCTGATGGAGATGGAGTGGTTCATCACCGGGTGGATGTCGTTGTAGAGCGAATGATACCAGTCCGTATTGGCATAGTACAGATAGCGTTCCTTACCGCCGTCCTCCCGGACCATCACCCAGGGACGCTCGGGATTCTCGGTCACGTCGTTGACGCGGGCGAGAAGTTCCATCATATCGTCGTGGGTGTAGGTGGTGTAGTTTTCGCCATTGGCGTTGTTCCAGAACTTATCGACGGTGTAAACCGACCAGTATCCGCGGGTCTCGTAGTCCGTAGAGGTCGTCGGTTTCTCGAAACCGAAACGGCCGCTGTAGCGGACCCGGGCCTTCCCGTCCTCCGCCTTTCCGCTCTTGGTCGTCACGAGGATGACGCCGAAGGCGGCTCGGGCACCGTAAACGGCCGCGGCGGCCGCATCCTTGATGACGGAGATCGACTCCACATCGTTGGGATTGACCCGGTCAAGGGAACCGACGGCACCGTCGATCAGCACCAGCGGGTCCGCATCGTTGATCGAGGTGATACCGCGGATGTTCAGGGAGCCGGTCGCACCGGGCTGGCCCTGGGAAGTGGAAATGTTAAGTCCGGGGACCGAACCCTGCAACATATTGGTCAGGGAGTGGGCTGTACGGTTCTCAAGGTCATCCGAAGCGACCGTCGTGATGGCGCCGGTCAGGTTGACCTTCTTCTGGGTACCGTAACCGACGACGACCGTCTCTTCGAGGAGCATGTTGTCCTCTTCCAGGACGGCGTCCGCGACCGCCTGCGTGGCCGCGACGTCGAGAAGTACCGTCTGATAGCCCAGACAGGAAACCTCGAGCGTCACCGCGCCGGCGCCGACTTTGAGCGAATAGGTTCCGTCCGCTCCGGTCGTCACGCCGTTGGTCGTTCCCTGCTGCATAACAACAGCACCGATGAGGGGTTGTCCTCCTGCATCGGACACCTTGCCGCTGACACTCCTGTTCTGCGCGCCGAGCGTCAGCGCAGCGAACAGAAACGCCACCGACAGGGAAATCGTTCTTAGCAATTTCATCATTGTGGTATTAATTATTATAGGTTATTTGTAGTTGGCGATGGTAAAATCCTTCGGACGGGTCATCGTCTCGCGGGAGACATTCCCGAATCGGTCCGTCACCTCGATCTCGATCGTGGATGTCGCCGAGGAGGCGGTGTAGCGGTAGAAGTGGATCCACTGGGCGGTGATGAAACTCGGATTGTCCGCCGCCGCCAGCCGCTTCGCGGACATCGCGATGACGTGGAGCGGGTCATACGTATACACCTTTACCGGAGTGAGCGCCTTGCCGTTCTCCGTCACCTTCACGTTCCAGGAAGCGTCGTAGTTCCAGATGTTCAGGAGAATGTCGTTCGCCGCGAATTTGGAGGAATTGTATTCGTTTACATAGCTGCGGAAGCGTTCGTTCCCGTTCGCAAGGGTCATCTTCACGGTCTCGCGGACCACGTTCATGTCATAGGCACGGAACTGATAATCCGCCGGACGTCCGGTCGCGCGGTACTGCCAGTCGAAGTTCTCTCCGTTGAATTTCATCACGGTGTAGCCGGCCGGAGCGCCGTCCTGGGCCATCAGGACACCGGAAAGATGGCCGGACCACCACCAGTCGCCGCAGACCGAGCCCGCATTGAGTTCCCGGTAATTATTCGACGACATCTTGTCACAGACGAAGGTACGGTGGGTATGTCCGGTCAGGAAGGTGACTTTGTAGCCGTTGAAGGCGGAGATCAGGGCCGCCGTATTGGCCTCTCCCGTCGAGTTGGCGCCAGTCAGGTTATACGACCAGCCGAAATTGGAATTCGGATAGAAGATCGGGGCGTGAGTAGAGACGACGATTTCCGTTCCTTTCGGGACAAAGGACAGGTCTTTCCGGAGCCAGTTCATCTGGCGCGAAGTGATGTCCAGGACATACTCGCCGCGATGGTCTTTGCCGGCAGCGACATTGTTGTAGTCGATGTCGTCGAGTACGATGAAATGGACTTTGCCGATATTATAGGAATAGTAGGTCGGGGCGATGTCCCTGCGGTATTTGAATTCCTTGGCGAAATCCCCTACCTCGTTCATGTCGTTGTCATGGTTGCCCATCGTATGGAAGACCTGGATGTCCTTGAATTTCTGGTTCATAAGCCCCAGATAATTCAGGAATTCGAACTTGTTGTCGTACCAGTAGAGGTCCCAGGTCATGTCGCCGAGGGTGAGCATATATTTCTTGCCGGACGTAGCCGAGAGGGTCTTGTTCAGGTCGGCCGCGAAAGTATCGAACTGCGACATGTCCGAGGTGGTCGAATTGCGGTTCGCCAGATGCATGTCGCCCAGCACGAACAGTGTGAAGTTGTCGTTGTTCACCTTCGTCAGAGAGAAGTCGACCCGGTCCACGACTTTGGCATCCGTGCTGACAGCGCTGTGGAATTCCGGAAGGATGCCGTCCGAGGACACCTCGTATCCGGCGGGGATCGTCATGAATACATAGCCATTCTCCTTGAGGGATTTGAGGAAATAGACGCCGTCCGCTCCCGTCGTCGTCACCTCATAGCCGTCCGACACGATCACATCCGGCACAGGATCGTCTCCGCAGGTCACCAGGCCGTAGATATTCACCCCCTCGGGAATCGTCACGTCTATATGCTTGATAATGAACACTTCAGTCGACCCGACCTTCTTCTGCTCGCTTCCGCGGGCGATATAGAACGAGTATTTCCCGTTCACGACATCCCGGTTCATCGTAAAGACCAGCTTGCTGGCGGAGACGGAAACGATGGGACAGTCGAAACTGTTATTGGAAACCGAACGGAGAACCACCTTGTCATTCTTATCGATTCCGGTATCCCCGCGCAGGTTCAGCGTCACGTTGGCACCGGCTTCTGTCTCGATTCTGGAGGGAAGGGATATCTTGGTGATAATGATGCCGGAAGTCGTGTTCTCCCCGGCCGGCTGTTTGTTGCAGGACACGGCAAAAGCCGTAAAAATGAATAAAATAGAAAGGTATCGCTTCATATGTTTCTTTTTATTCTTTTTAATAAATATATTTTAGCATCAAATATAAGATATTTCCGATAATTTTATTCAAATCCATCCACTTTTTTTCAAAAATCCTTATATTTGCCGAACGCAAATAACACTCTTTTAATATGGAGATGAAAACTTATTACACGGCTCCGGCCGTACGTGTCTTCAACAGCCAGTTTGACAGACACTTCCTCGTATCCGCCAATTTCCCCGGCGCGCCCATCGACAACGCCGAGGAAGAAGAATGGACCTATTAAAATGCCCTGCCTTATGAAAAAGTCTTTGATTTTCACCTTCGCAGCGGCATTCCTTGCCCTGACCGCCTGCCAGAAAGAGGCCTCCCAGACCCCCGCGGCTCAGAAAACCATCCGCTTCCAGGCCACCGACATTGAGACCAGGACCGTATTCGGCACGCCGGACGGTTCCACGTATCCGACCCTCTGGACCGACGCCGGCATTCAGGCAGGCATCAGCCTGAACCTGTCTTCCAGCGACAAAGTCGCCGCAGACGTCACCCCTTCCGCCGACGGCAAGACGGCCACCTTCAAGGCCGTATTCGAAAGTCCGGCCACGGCTTCTTCTTACACCTTCGTGGCGTTCTATCCCAATTCCGTCGTCAAGTCGGTCAACGCGACCAACAAGACCCTGAACATCGAATTCCCGGCCGGCCAGACCTCGACGGCGACGACCCCGGACGAGAACGCCCAGATCATCTACGCCGTTTCCGAGACCTTCACCGAACTTCCGAATACGGACATTCCGCTCAGTTTCAAGCACGCGTCCGCCTACCTGCACCTCGCATTCACGAACGCGGCGCTTAACGGCGCTACCGTCAGCGCGGTCAACGTGACTTCCAGCACCCCGATCGTCGGCCGATGGTTCTTCAATCTCGCCGATGCCACGATTGCCGAGAACGCTACCGGCAAGACTGTCAGCATCGCGACCGAATCGCTGGAGAACGTCTGGTGCGCGCTGGCACCCACAGACCTGTCCGGCGCCACCCTGAAATTTGTCATCAGCACCGACAGGGGCACCCTGACCAAGGAGATCACCCTCCCCGCCGACCGCAAACTCACCCCGGGCAGCATCAAGAAACTGACCGTGGACCTCGCCGGCATCCCCATCCAGGCGCCCGTCGTTTACAAGCTTGTCACGAGCAAGGATGAGCTCTACTTCGGCGACAAGGTCATCGTCGTTTCCGCCGGCGAACTCGAGAAGGCACTCGGCTCCACCCAGAACGATAAAAACCGCTCGGCCGCCGACATCGCCAAGGAAGAAAACTATATCTACAATCCCAGCGATGCCGTACAGCAGCTGATCCTCGAAGAAGGCGCCATTCCGGGAATGTACTCCTTCAAGACAACCGCGGGCTATCTCTATGCCCCCGGCGGCGGCAACTACCTCCGCACTCAGGCGGCCAAGGACGCAGCCGCGACCTTCGACATCACCATCGACGAGGCCGGCACCAAGATCATCGGACAGAAGCCCGGTATCACGCAGGTGGAGATGCGGTACAACAACAACACCAATCCCGACAGTTCCGTCAACAACCTCTTCTCCTGCTACGCTTCCACATCTTCCTGCAAGCCGGTCGTCCTGTACCGGATGGACATCGATCCGATGGATGAAGAGCAGTACTTCACGGCCTCCCTCCAGGGCAATACAAGCCTGTCCGCCGGCGCGCACACCGTGCAGGTGTATGTCTTCGGCAATGTCGCATGGACGGCCTCCACGACAGGCGGCACCCTCGACAGCGCCTCCGGCAACACCAGCAAGATCCTGACGCTCTCCATCCCGGAGAACACCGGCTCCAGCGCAATCACCTACACCGTGACCGTCTCCACTACCGCCTCCGTATCGCCGAAGAGCTATGAGTTCACCCTCACGCAGGCCGCCCCGGTCAGCGGAGGCCTTCCCGTCGGAACAGTCCTGTGGTCGGAGAGTTTTGCAGGAGGAACTGCCAATGCGACGCCTTCAGCATATCAAAGCTCCGGAACAGGAACCACTGTGTATGGTGAAGGGTCCGTAACTTATACACAAAACAGCAGCTCCACTAAACTGTATACAGACGGACTAGTTTATCTCCCCAAGGACACCTCTCCTATTCCTGACGGCTGCAATCCCTACAATCTATTAGTTAGCAAAAGTGGTGGATACTGGAAAATAAGCGGAATACCTTGCCAGGGAGTAGCCAAGGCTAAACTGGTTTACTATAGCAACTCCATTCCAACCGCACAGAGAACAGTAACCACAGATACTCAAGGCGTAACTCTTAGTTCCTACAGCAATGAGCCATATAAATCAGAATGGAACAAAGATGTCAATGTTATCTCCTATGAGATAAGTTTCGATGACAGTTTCACGGGAGAAACATTTAACCTTCAATTCAACAACACGAATACCAGCAGTAACATCCGAGTCACTGATGCCATGGTTGTTGTAACTGAATAATGATGGTCAATTCCTTATAAGTAAATCATCGCATCCCGCAGGGCCCTCCCCTGCGGGATGTTTTTATCCGTCTGCCAGTTTGTCATACATTGGCAGGATGGCAAACAATTTGCTGCAAGGGACGCTCGCAAAACAAATGATCATGGCAAAGAAAAAGAATATAGAAGAAAAGGAAGAAAAGGCGCAGGATCCCCGCGAAGAGAAGATCGCCGCGCTGGAGAAAAAGGTGGAAGAACTGACAAAAAAGGCCGAGGACGGACGCAGCGACTATCTCCGCCTGATGGCCGAATTCGACACGTTCCGCCGCCGGACCGCCGAGGAGAAACTCGCCCTGGTGAAATCCGCCGCCGGCGACACCATCAAGGGGCTTCTCCCCGTCCTGGACGACTGCGAAATCGCGCTCGCTCAGTTGGAGAAATCCACCGACAGCGACGCGGCGAAAGAAGGTACAAATCTGATTTTCAATAAATTATCAGCATATCTCAAGAGCCTCGGGCTGGAGCGCATCGAGGCAAAGGGTATGGATTTCAACACCGAACTGCACGAGGCCGTGACCACTTTCCCCGCCCCCTCCGAGGAGCTGAAGGGCAAGGTGATCGATGTCGTGCAGACGGGCTATACCCTCTCCGGGAAGATCCTCAGATATGCCAAAGTGGTCGTAGGAGCATAAGACGATGGCACAGAAAAGAGACTATTACGAGGTATTGGGCGTCGCCAAGGGGGCTTCCGCGGACGATATCAAATCCGCCTACCGGAAACTCGCCATCAAGTGGCACCCCGACAAGTGGGTCGACGGCACGGACGCCGAGAAGAAGACCGCCGAGGAGAAATTCAAGGAGGCCTCCGAGGCGTATTCCGTCCTGAGCGACCCCGAGAAGAAACAGCGCTACGACCAGTTCGGCTTCGCCGGCGTGGACGGCCAGCCCGGGCCCGATTTCAGCCAGGGCTTCGGCAGTCTCGACGATCTCCTCAAGAACATTTTCGGCGGCGGATTCGGCGGCGGGTTCGGTGGCGGATTCGGCGATTTTTTCGGCGGATTCGGCGGCGGCCAGCCCCGTGAGCGCGTACTTCGCGGCCGGGACATCCGGACGCGGGTCCGTCTCACGCTGGAAGAGATAGCGACCGGCTGCGAGAAAGAAATCTCCATCGAACGGCTCCGTCCCTGCTCCGAATGCGGCGGCAAAGGCACCCGGAACGCATCCGACGTCAAGACCTGCCCCACCTGCAAAGGCACCGGACAGCAACAGAGGCTCGTCAACAGCATATTCGGCCGCACGGTAACCTATACGACCTGCTCCCAGTGCGGCGGAGAAGGCAAGATCGTATCCAACCCCTGCCACCGCTGTAACGGAACCGGCCTGGAGCGCCGCCGGGAGACCGTCAAAGTCAAGATTCCCGCCGGCGTGGAAGACGGCATCCAGCTCAAGATCCAGGGCGGCGGACACGGAGCCCCGCGGGGCGGCGTCAACGGCGATCTCCTGGTCGTCATCGAGGAACTGCCTCACGCCAACCTTCGCCGGAGGGACAACAACCTCTTCTACACCAAGGTCATCCCCGTCACCACCGCTATGCTCGGCGGAGAAATCTCCGTCCCGGCCCTCGACGGCAACTACAAGATCAATGTGGAGCCGGGCACCCAGTCCGGCACCGTCGTCAAGCTCCGCGGCAAAGGCCTTCCCGCCCTAAGCGGGTACGGAAGCGGCACGGGCGACCTGTACGTCAAGATCTATGTCTGGATTCCCCGGAAGCTCGGCCGCGAAGAGCGCAAGGCCATCGAATCCATCGCCGACAGTGGCGCCTTCCAGCCCGATCTGACCCGAGAAGACAAGGCGCTGTTCGATAAATAGCAAAAAAATCCGAAAAAAGTTTGCAGGTTCAAAATTTATTGCTACCTTTGCAGTCCCAAAAACAAGCAACCTCTTGCGATCGTTATGGAATTATGCGCAACGTTGCACTAAACGAGACAAGAAAATGGATTTAATTAAGATTGCAGAGCAGACTTTCGATAACGGAAAGGCAGCACAGTTCCCCGAGTTCAAGGCCGGCGACACCGTCACCGTGACCTACAGAATCAAAGAGGGCGATAAGGAAAGACTTCAGAAATTCAGAGGCGTGGTCATCCAGATGAAAGGCGCCGACCCCTTCACCAAGACCTTCACGGTCCGCAAAGTGAGCGGCGGCATCGGAGTGGAAAGGATTTTCCCCTGCCAGTCCCCCTTCATCGACAGCATTGAGATCAACAAGGTAGGAAAGGTCCGCAGGGCCCGCATCTTCTACCTCCGCAATCTCTCCGGCAAGAAGGCCCGCATCAAAGAAAAGAAGATGGTCATCACTCCCGCCGAGTAAACGGCCCTTCTTTTCCATACGGCTCCTTAGCTCAACTGAATAGAGCACTTGACTACGGATCAAGAGGTTACAGGTTTGAATCCTGTAGGAGTCACCACTTTATGAACGCAATCGTTTGAATTTCAAGCGGTTGCGTTTTTATTTTAGGCGATTTGCACCACCGTTGCACCACGAAAAGGCACGTTTATCGTGCTGCTAACCTAGAAATAGTTGAACTCTGCGACATGTGTAATAATGTGTAATCAGTTTCTTCTTTTCTTATTGGAAAACACCTACTTTTGCACTGTCCGGACAACAGAACAGATTGTTGAACATTACAAAGACGTAAACAAAATGAAGAAACTGATTTTAATGTCATTCATGGCGGTATGCTGCCTTATGACTGCCAACGCGCAGAAAACCGTGGTTTCTCAGACAAACCAGAAGGTCTATGACGAAGTGGAACAGATGCCGGAGTACCCAGGCGGGATGCCGGCGATGATAGAGTTTTTGCAAACCAACATCAAGTATCCGGAGGATGCCGTAAAGCAGAAAGTGGAGGGACGGGTGATGGTTCAGTTTGTTGTGGAATCCGATGGCAGTATATCAGACGTACACGTAGCCAAGCAGGTATTTCCCTCGCTTGATGCAGAAGCCATCAGGGTGGTCCAAGTCATGCCCAAATGGGTGCCCGGAAGAGAAAAAGGCAAGGTGGTCAGAGTGAAATACAATCTTCCCATCGTATTCCGGATGTAATGAAACGCATCCCGCTGGCATTAGTCGCATTTGTCATTGTGGGCTGTTCTCATGGGCAGTCCCACAATGAGTTGTTATGCAGGGCCGAGCAAATGGTTTTCATCCGTCCTGATTCGGTAGTCAGGATGCTGTTTCCCTATTATAACGACACGACTATGACCGCTGTCGACCGGGCACTTTATGGTCTTCTCTATACAGAGGCCCTGCATCGGAGCGGACTCAGCACTTCGTCCGACTCGCTGATACGTGCCAGCAGAAACTACTATGAGCAACGTCACGGAGACGATGAGCATCTCTCCAGAGTCTTGCTCCACCATGGCATCGTCTTGTATCGGCAGCAGCAGACGCACGATGCGGTGCTGGCGATGAAGCGGGCGGAACAACTCTCCGGCGACCTGGACCTGCCGGCTTTCAAGTGGTATCTCTATTCTGTGCTTGGCGATGTGAACGATAATGTGGGCAACTATGCTCTTACATTGAGCTACTACAAGCAGGCATTAAATGCCGCCCGCAAATGCAGAAACAAGCAATGGACGGTTCAGACGCTCAACAACATCGCCATGACTTTCGATATGTTGGGGGAGAAGGACAGCCTCCGGTTTTATACCGAACTGGCCGAACCCTACTACGAAGACATAGACGGTGAGGTGCGTGCCACCTATCTGGTCAATCGTGCCAGCTATCTGTTGAGCACAGGACAGCGCCAGGATGCGAAGCGCTGCCTGACGGAAGCCAGGGCCATCTCTCCCACCGACAGGGGAGAAAAACTGCTGGCCGATATTTACGTGGCAGAGGGAGATATGGCTGCGGCCGCAGAGCTGTGGTATCATCTCACAGGCTCCTTGTCGCCTGATATCGCCATCCAGTCCTATCGGCAGTTGATTGCCTACATGAACAGCCATGGTGACCTTCGGGGCGTGGGAGAATTCAGTCAACGTCTGAATGGGGTCTATCAGCGTCTTTACGAACGCAGCGATGCGGCTGGAGTCATTGCCCTGCAGGCGCAGTTCGATAATCAGCTTAAGGAGAGGCGGCACTATCGTACGGCCATCGCACTGCTTTCCGCCATTCTATTTGTGATTCTCCTTTCTGCTATCATCTTCTGGGTTAGTCGCCGACGTATTAACCTTACGCAAGCGGAACTCACCCAAATGCGACGGAAGAATGAACGTGAGTTGCGGGAGAATTCCCGCCAAATGAAGGACGTCGTATCTCGACTGCATGCTGCTGCTGGAAAAGGTATGGTGGCGCCTGCCGATGATATGAACGCTTTGGCTCAACTCACTTTCGCTATGCGTCCGGGGTTGCGCAAGTTGATGTCTCCACTCAATGTCAAAGAGCAGCAGGTGTGTCTTCTTACGGCCCATAGTTTCCTCCCCACCGAGATCGCCAATCTGACCATTTCAACACCCCAGGCCATCACCAACACCCGCGTGCGCCTGTTGAAGAAACTATTTAATGAGTCTGGTGGAGCGAAGGATTTCGATATTGTCATAAAAGAGTATTTCAGCAGGTAAAGCAATCTGCCATGAACTTTGACAGATTCTTTTGTTTCTGTCAAAAATTCACTAAATTTGACAGTTGAAAGAAAAACTGTCAATAATGGAAGCATTCGACCGTAATATCCCTTACAATCAATTGCCCCCTCTCCCTCCTGCTACAGAATTATATCGCGATGAGGAAGTCTTGAACAAACTGATGCTTGCCAGTCGCCGTCTTGCCGAACTGAAGGGATTGGCATCTACGCTCCCCAACCAATCCATTTTCGTGAACACGATTGCTCTGCGAGAAGCTAAGGCCAGTAGTGCAATCGAGAACATCTTTACTACTGATGATGAACTCTATCGGTCGCTTTCTTATCAGGAAGATGATTATCTGGAGGGACCGGCTAAAGAAATTCTCCACTATCGGGAAGCACTCTGGAAGGGTTATCAAAGAATCACAACTGAAAAGAGGTTGACAATTGATACAATTGTCGATGTATACCGGGAGGTCAAAAGGACTCACGATGGCATTCGTCCCTATCAGGCTGAAGTGGTAATCAAAAAGAGAGGACGGGGCTCTCTGGTCGCCCAGACAGTTTACACTCCGCCCCGTGGCAAGGGTGTCGTTGAAAAGAAGATGGCAGATCTTCTGGAGTTTCTGAACGATGATACAAGGTTTCCGATCGATTCACTCCTGAAGATGGCTATGGCCCATTATCAGTTCGAGGCTATCCATCCGTTCCGGGACGGTAACGGCAGAACCGGAAGAATTCTTTGCATCTTATACCTCATTCTGAAACACCTTTTGGATTTGCCTATTCTGTACCTTAGCGCATACATTCTTCAGAATAAGGATGACTATTATTGGAAATTGAACGGTGTAACAGGCACTCTTCTTTGGAAATCCTGGATTCTGTATATGCTGGAAGCAGTTTCCCAAACAGTAGAATACACTATCGACAAAATTCTCAGGATTAAGAATCTAATGGAAAAGACCCAAGCGAGGATGCTGGAGAACAACTTGCCTGTAGGCAGGATGGATATCCCCAAACTCTTTGAGCAACCCTATATCCGGCCGAAGAACTTACTTTCGGAAAAGATAAAGAGCATTAACACGGCTAAAAAGTATTTGAGTCAGCTTGAATCTTTGGGTATGCTAACCAAAGAGAAGGTGGGAAAAGAGTTTATCTGGTTCAACACAGATTTGATGACCATCCTGTCAGATTGACTATTTGCAACCCAATGCGATGATATAAAGGCATACAATGCAATTATTTGCAAGGTGGCTTGCTGTAGGAGTCACTTCAAAACAGCATCTGAGATACTTCAGATGCTGTTTTTATTTTTCTTGCCCCTGAATACCTGCAGGAGATTTCACTCCGCCGCATTGAGGAGCTTCATACGCTTCTGGTCAAGGAATTGGACGTTGACAAAGGTATTCGCAAGCGTCGCGTTGGTGTGACCGGCACCAATTACCGACCGCTGGACAATGAGTACCAAATCAGGGAGGCCCTGGAAGATACCTGCCGTCTCATAAACGGAAAGGAAAACGTCTTCGAGAAGGCCTTGCTGGCACTGGTGCTTCTCTCCTACATACAGGCTTTTGCCGATGGAAACAAGCGCACCGCCCGCATTACCAGCAACGCTATCCTCATAGCCAACCGCTACTGCCCGATTTCCTTCCGTACGGTGGATTCCGTGGATTACAAGAAGGCCATGCTGCTCCAGCAGGCCCTCCGCCTCGCGGATGACCCCGTGTTCCAGAAGATATTCCAGCCTGCGGGTGTCCTGGGATAAGAAGTTCTCCAACGCCTGCTCCCTTCGGAGCGACGGTGCCTTCCTGCTCAAGAACAGGAATCTGAGTATATCCTTTTCCCGGGAGATGACACGCAGCAGGACGTCGATGTCGCTGAATGCGTTCATAATTCCAGACGGGCGCCGTGGTTAGTGCGTCCGTATACAAATATAGGGAATTCTGTTGGGTTTGCAAGAGAAATTTGCCGATGGCGTGCACACAGGTCCAGTCCGATGGACCTGTGTGCACATGGCACAGCCCCAAATCGCCGGCCCCGGGGGCGAAATAAAAAAAATTCACTATCTTTGTGCCTGATTATACGATAATTGCACATGAAAGTCCTTAAGTTTGGCGGCACTTCGGTGGGGAGCGCGGTGCGTTTCAAGGAAGTGGCGAAGATTATCACCCAGGCAGGAAAGAACGTGGTTGTGCTATCGGCTATGTCCGGAACCACAAACACGCTCTCGGAGATTGCCGGATATTTGTACAACCGCAACCTGGAAGGAGCCAGGGACACGATTTCCACGCTGGAGAAGAAGTATCTGGCCGTGGCGAAGGAGCTGTTCTCACAAAAGGAGAGCCAGGAAAAGGCAACGGAATACATCCGCGACACGTTCGCCGGTCTGGTGGCCATCACGAGGGAACTGTTCGGAGATGTGCAGGAGCGCATCGTGCTGGCGCAGGGAGAGCTGCTATCGTCCTTTCTGCTAGCCACTTATCTGCAGGAGCAGGGGGTGGATGTGCAGCTTCTGCCGGCGCTGGAATTCATGCGCACGGACCCGCAGGGAGAGCCCGACGCCCATGCCATCCAGGAGGGCCTGAAGCGACAGTTGGAGTCGGCCCCGGAAGCGGACCTGTATCTCACGCAGGGCTATATCTGCATGAACGCGCGCGACGAGGTGGACAATCTCAAGCGCGGCGGCTCGGACTACACCGCATGCCTTATCGGCGCAGCCCTGCAGGCCGATGAGATCCAGATCTGGACCGACATCGACGGGCTTCACAACAACGATCCCCGCATTGTCGACGGTACCCGCCCCGTGCGTCATCTCCATTTCGAGGAGGCCGCCGAGCTGGCGTACTTCGGCGCCAAGATCCTGCATCCCACGTGCATCCTCCCGGCGCGCTATGCCAATGTGCCGGTGCGGCTGCTGAACACGATGGAGCCGGATGCGCCCGGGACACTCATCGACAATGTCTCCGACAGCGGAGAGATCAAGGCGGTGGCGGCAAAGGACAGCATCGTGGCGCTGAAAATCAAGTCGTCCAGGATGCTGCTGGCGCACGGATTCCTTCGCAAAGTGTTCGAGATTTTCGAGAGTTACCGCACCTCCATCGACATGATCTGCACCTCCGAGGTTGGAGTTTCGCTCACCATCGACGATACCCGCTACCTGAACGAAATCGTGCACGACCTCAAGAAATACGGCACCGTGAGCGTGGACCTGGACATGTGCATCATCTGCGTGGTGGGCGACATGGACTGGAGCAACAGAGGCTTCGAGTCGCGCGTGATGAACGCCCTGAAGAGCATTCCCGTGCGGATGGTGTCCTACGGCGGCAGCAATTACAATATTTCCATCCTCGTGCGCGAGGAAGACAAGGCCGAAACCCTTAAGGCGCTGAGCCGTAAACTCTTTGGCGAATGATAAAGGGGCAGTTTCCCGTAGAGGATTTTTCCTCCCGCCGGACGCCGTTCTACTACTACGACACGGGCCTGCTCCGCGCGACGCTGGAGGAAATCCGCCGCCAGCTGGAGCGTAGTCCCCAGTGGCGGGTGCACTATGCCGTGAAGGCCAATTTCAACCCGGAGATACTTCGGATCATTGCCGAATATGGCCTGGGGGCCGATTGTGTCACGGGCGGGGAGATAGAGGCGGCTCTGGAGGCGGGCTTCGCACCTTCCGGCATTGTCTATGCCGGCGTGGGCAAGCGCGACGAGGAAATCCGGCTGGGCCTGGAGGCCGGGATAGGCCGGTTCAATGTTGAATCCACCGCCGAGCTCCGGGTGATTAACGACATCGCCCTGTCCCTCGGGAAAACCGCTCCGGTGAGCTTCCGGGTGAATCCCGACGTGGGGGCGCACACCCATGCGAACATCACTACCGGCCTGGCGGAGAATAAGTTCGGCATTCATCACAGCATGCTGGAGGGCGCGGTGAGGCTGGCCATGGAGTTGCCGGGAATAGAGTTTTGCGGCCTGCATTTCCACATCGGCTCGCAGATCCTTGACATGAGCGATTTCGTGTCGCTGTGCAACCGGATTAACCTCTGCCTGGAGCAGATGGTGTCCATGGGGATCCGAGTGAAGGACGTGAACGTTGGCGGCGGCCTTGGAATCGAATACGAGCATCCGAATCATCTTCCCATTGCCGATTTCGCTTCGTACTTCCAGGTGTTCCGTAAGCACCTGCATTCATCCCTGCCCGTTCATTTCGAACTTGGCCGAAGCATAGTGGCGCCCTGCGGAGCGCTGATATCCAGGGTGTTATATGTGAAGGAGGGCTTGCACCGGAATTTCGCCATCCTGGATGCCAGCATGACCGAGCTCATCCGCCCGGCGCTGTATAACGCCTACCACCGGATAGAGAACATTACCTCCGACGGCCCCGAGGAAAAGTACGACGTGGTGGGTCCCGTGTGCGAAAGCTCGGATGTCTTTGGCAAAGGCGTGCTTCTGAACCGGTGCACGCGCGGAGACCTCATCGCCATCCGCAGCGCCGGCGCCTATGGCGAGTCCATGGCCTCCCACTACAACTGCCGCCCCTTCCCGGGGTGGATGCTGGGGTAGGCTGCCTTCGAGTCCCGGTGCGCGCCGGAGTCGTCGTCTTGTGGCCCCTGCCCGCTCCGCCGTTTTGCGGCCCCTGCCAGCTCCCCATTTGCTTATTCGCTGCCCCATGGGCTCGTTTTTGCCCCCTGGGCTCGTTCCCTGCCCCGCGGGCATGCACACCGGTCCAATCGAATGGCAGGGTGTGCTCAAAAACGGACCTTTTCGCGCACACCGGTCCAGTCCGGTGGACCGGCGGGCGCAGTATATGGCCGCGGCCTGATGGTGAGAATGATGATTCATTATCTCACCTCTCCCCTATAGTTATTCCTCGCATACTCCTCAAACCTGTCACACTTGTACTGCGTAATCTTCTCTGTTGCATCATTATATACATCCTCCAGCGTCAGGAACCGCAGGTTGGCCAAAGCCCCGTCGATTCCAACATCAAACCGAAGGTACATCGACTGCGCATTATAATCGTCCAGTTTCCCATGACTATGACCGTGCAGCATCACCGAACCCCTCGGTTTCTGGTCCATACTTATTTAACGACTTCCTTTGCGAACAACCTCAGAATCGCCAGCATAGCCTCATTTGCCGGCAGGAACTCAGTGTCTTTTATCTCTATATCCCTGCCTCTTTTCCGACCATACAAATAGCAGAGCTGATGATCGCTGTAGTCGCTAAGTCCCACGCCTATCCCATACTTCTCCTCCAACCTCAGATCATCCTCCGGTTCCCACGTGGCCAGCGATACAATCTCGTTGTACTGCTGGATATCAACCCTCTCCAGGTGGTGCGGCTGTTGGAGTCACTTCAAAACAGCATCTGAGATCTTCAGATGCTGTTTTTATTTTTCTTGCCCCACACTTGCCACGCAGCACGATCGAAGGCGTTACTCCAGGACGAATGTGCGAATGATCCAATTATCCAATTGGCAAATTAACTAAATTGGCATGATGGCATGCAGCCATGTTGCCATTAATTTCGGCTCAAATTCTTGCCCAAATCAGAATTTACGGCTCAAATCTTTAGGAAATGAGCCGTATTTTTTGTAATTTTGAGCCGTAAACCAGATGTCTATGACAAGAGAAAACGCAATGCCACCTCGACAGGCTGGAACAACTACCGGCACCAGGCCGACGCCCTGGCCCAGTATCAGATGCTGAAAGGATTCGGCTTCGGGGACGACCGGATCATCCTGATCCTGGAAGACGATATCGCCGGCAATCCCTCCAACCCTTATCCCGGCGTCGTGCATGTGACGGCGGACGGCGAGAACCTCCGCAGTACGACGGAAGAGTATTTCCGTAAACAAAAATTACAGTCACAATGAAAAAAATACTTTACAGGATTTTTGCCATTTCTATCCTGCTTTCGTGCGGGATATGCCTCTCGGCCCAGACGACGCCGGAGCCCTATCTCACGATCGACGATATGCCCGACCTGGTGCAATGCCTCCCGGCGCCGCCCGCTCCCGGCAGCGCGGAATTCGCCCTCGACGTGCAGCGGTACGAGTGGGGCAAGAAGCAGCGGCTCGATCCCGCGAAGGCGGCGCTTGCCGAGCACGACGCCTATTGGGATTTCGACTCGCTGGCCGTCATCTTCAGCGAACCGTTCGGGATGGAGATTTCCCCCAAAAGTACTCCGCAGATCTATCAGCTGCTTACCCGCGGCGTCGCGACCCTGCAACTGATCCGCGTCCGGCCCAAAAAGCACTTTATGCGCCAGCGTCCTTTCGAATATTTCAACGAGCACGTAATGAACCTCTGGGAGGAGAATGACGTCCGTGGGGAGGGATCCTATCCCTCCGGACATACCATCCGGGGATGGGGCGCCGCATTGATCCTGTCCGAGATCAATCCCGCCGCCGCCAACGCGCTCTACCACAAGGGATGGGAGTACGGAGTGAGCCGCGTCATCGTCGGCGCGCACTGGTGGAGCGACGTGGACGCCAGCCGTCCGGCCGCCAGCATCGCGTATTCGCTGTTGCAGACCAGTCCGGCCTACCGGAAGCAGGTCGCCCGGGCGAAGAAAGAATTCAAAAGACTCACGAAGCGGAAATAAATTCCCTGATATGATCGGCGATGCGTGCGACGAGGCGTCCCCGCGCTTCGACGCTCGCCCATGCCGTGTGCGGAGTGAAGCGGAGCAGTTCGGGATGGCGGGTATGCAGCAGCGGATGATTCTCCGGAACGGGCTCCGTCTCGAAGACATCCGTCGCGGCGCCGCCGATGGACGCCCGGTCAGTGGCCACAGCAAGGGCATTTTCATCAATAATGCCTCCCCTGCCCATATTGACGATGACGGCATCCCGTTTCATCCGGGCGAGTTCCGCCGCTCCGATCAGGCTGCGCGTCCGCCCGTTCAGCGGAGCGTGGATAGAAATCACGTCGGACTTCTTCAGAAGTTCCTCCAGGGAGACGGAAGGATAATCCGTGCAGTGTGAAGTCCCGGAGGTCGAATAGTAGATGACATTCATCCCGAAAGCCCGGGCGACGGCGGCCACCCGCTGTCCGATGGTTCCCATCCCGATGATGCCGATCGTCCGGCCGTCCAGTTCGCGGACGGGGCGGCTCAGATCGGTGAAGACCGGTCCGCGGGAATAGGCGCCGCTCTTGACGACACCGTCGAAATAAGGGGCGTTCCCCATCAGCGAGAGAATATGCATAAAAGTCTGCTGCACAACCGGTTCCGTGGAATAACCCGCCACATTGCGGACCGGAATCCCCCGCTCGGAGCAGGCCTCGAGGTCGATGTTGTTGACACCGGTCGCGGCTTCGCAGACCAGCCGGAGCGAGGGCGCCGCCGCAAGCAGGGCTCTGTCGACCCGGACCTTGTTGACGATCAGCACCTCGCAGTCCCCCACCCGGGCGCGGGCCTCCTCCGGAGAAGAGGTCGGATAACAAACTAATTCACCAAGGGCGTCAATCGGGGTAAGCGGCGTGTCGCCGAGAGTCAGGGCATCCAGAAAAACGATTTTCATAAGCGGCATCAATTAATACGCGAAAATAGCGATTCTTCGCGGAATTGCCAAAAAAAGGATGCGCCGGAATTCCGACGCATCCGATGGATTCTTACAGGAACCGGCTCTAGCTGAGATCGGCACGGGCCATCGCATCCTGATAGTACTTCTGGTTGACGAAGACGTCTTCCTTGTAAGGATTGATGTGACGCTTCCTGGCAACGTAGACGATGTAGCAGATGGCGATGAGGTTGGTGACGAGGGCAAGGGCGCTGATGACGGTCATCATCGTGGGATTGGCAGCCACCTGAGAGGGATCCACGGTCGTTCCGATCATTTCAGGAGTCAGTTTTTCTCCCACGAAACCAGCCGTCGCATAAAGTTTCTCGATGGTGCCGACGCCTTCCGGATAGAGGACGGGAAGGGTGGCCCAGCTGAACCACTGCTTACCGTTCATAAAGGTCTCCTGGAAGGGCGGGGACACCTGGGCGAACATACACCAGATGGCGAGGGTGTTGGCGCGGTTCTGGATCCAGCCGCCGCGGTTCCAGAGGAGGGCCGCCACGGTCGGGGCGAGGAGCAGCGCGATACCGCAGTACCAGCTGTGGGTCGGGAGGCAGTTGTAGGTGTAGGCGAAGTTCCAGATGTCGTAGATGACGATGTAGACCCAGGTCATATCGGCCCAGATCATATCCTTCTTGTCCTTCGACGGATAGACCTTCCACCAGGCGGTCATACAGAAGATGTTGATGAGACCGGCCACGCCGTTCATCACATTGTGCCAGCCGCCGTACTGCCAGACACCTTCAGCGGTGAGCCACCACTTGTTCCAGCCGTTGATGGCGCTCTCGAAATCGGAGACGCAGGCGATGAGGATGTTGATGCCGACGATCACGAACGGGAAGGGCTTGAACCACTCTTTGGCGCCGACGCCCCATTTGTACTTGATCATCATAAAGCCGATACACCCGGCCGTCGCCGCATAGAGCTTGGCATAGTGGAACCACCCGGCCATATAGACGTGGGTCTGGTTCTCCAGGGCCCACTGCGCACCGACCTTCACGCCGATCCAGATGGCGAGGAAGTAGGCGGTCAGGGCGACGGGAACCGCGAGGAACGTGATGATGCCGCCGAGTTTGGTGCGACGGGCGAATTCATTCAGGAGGATCAGGCCGGCCAGGACGACCAGCAGCATTCCCCACTGCGAAAGGGCGTTAGCCCCATAAACTTGAAAAAACATAATTGAAATAAATTTGGTTATTAGGAATTAACAACGATTTCTTTGATTTCCACCTCATTTCCCCGCAACAGGAAGGTGTTTTCGCTCCCGCAGTGCGGGCAGACTTTGCCGTGGGCGACCGTCCCGTACTCCTTGCCGCAGTCCTCGCAGCGCGTCACGGCAGGAATGATATCGCACCGGAGTTCGCAGCCCCGGAGCATATCCTCCTTGTCGGCGGCCCAGCGCCAGCAGTCGGTGAGATATTCCGGGATGACGGTGGACACTTCCCCGATGTTCATCACGACGGTGGAGACATGCGACACGCCGTTCTCCTCCGCCGCCTTTTTGACATCGCGGATGATGTAGAATACGATTCCCAGTTCGTGCATAAACGGGATCTACTTCTTTTTAAACAGAATCTTTCCTGTCCGCTTCAGCATATACGGCAGGATGCCGCTGAACTTGTCCTCGGAAGTGACCATATGGCTGGCCTCGGGATGCTCCCTGTGCAGATGGATGGCGTCGAAGCCGCACTTGGTCGTGCAGACGCCGCAGCCGATGCAGCGGTTGGGATCGACGACGGAGGCGCCGCAGCCCAGGCAGCGGGCCGTTTCCTTTCGCACCTGCTCCTCGGTAAAGGTCTGATGATATTCGCGGAACGGATCGCGCTCCTCGGCCGTCCCTTCCACCTGGCGGGCGGAATTGTCGTAGGACTCGAGGACGATATCCTTCTTATTGAGTTCGATGAAGTCGCGGCGGTTGCGGCCGATGGTCAGATGACCGTGCTGCACGAAGCGGTGCAGGGATTCTGCGGCCTCCTTGCCGGCGGCGATGGCGTCGATGGCGAACTTCGGGCCGGTGAAGCAGTCTCCGCCGACGAAGATATCCTCTTCGGCGGTCTGATAGGTCAGTTTGTCGGCAACGGGATAGACACCGCGGAAGAACTCGACTTTGGTATCCTTCAGAAGGTCCTTGAGGATGACGGTCTGGCCGATGGCGAAGATGACCATGTCGGCGTCAAGGGTGATGAGTTCCGACTCGTCATAGGTCGGAGCGAACTTGTGCTCCGCGTTGAAGACGGAGGTGCATTTCTTGAAAACGATGCCTTCGACCTTCTCCGAGCCGAGAACCTCCTTCGGACCCCAGCCGGGGTTGAGCACGACACCGTCCTCACGGGCTTCGCGGCGCTCTTCGGGAGAGGCGGGCATGATGTCTTCGGTCTCGAGCGAGAGCATCGTCACCTCGGAGGCGCCGCTGCGTTTCGCCACGCGGGCCGCGTCGATGGCGACATTGCCGCCGCCGACCACCACGACCTTTCCGCTGACTTTCACATTGCCGCAATTGGCTCCGTGGAGGAAGTCGATGGCCGTCGTCGTGCCCGGGAGGGTCTCGCCGGGGATGCCGGGAAGGCGTCCGCCCTGGCAGCCGATTGCCACGTAGAAGCCTTTGTAGCCCTCTTCGCGAAGGCCCTGGATGGTGACATCCTTGCCGACCTCGACGCCGGTGCGGATCTCGACGCCGATCTCGCGCATCACGTCGATTTCGGCCGCGAGGACATCCTTTCCGAGCTTGTAGGAAGGAATGCCGTAGCGGAGCATGCCGCCCGGCTCCTCACTCTTCTCGAAGACGGTGGGCTTGTAACCCATCGTGGCGAGGTAGTATGCGCAGCTCAGGCCGGCCGGGCCGCCGCCGATGACGGCGATCTTCTCCTCCCAGCGGTCCTGTACGTTGGAACAGATGTTGACTTCGGGGATGAAGCGGGTCTCGGCCTTGAGATCCTGTTCGGCGATGAATTTCTTGACGGCGTCGATGGCGATGGGCTGATCGACGGTGCCGCGGGTGCAGGCGTCCTCGCAGCGGCGGTTGCAGACGCGGCCGCAGACGGCGGGGAACGGATTCTCGCGCTTGATGAGTTCGAGCGCCTCGCGATACTTGCCTTCCGCGGCCTTCTTCAGGTAACCCTGGACGGCGATGTGCGCCGGGCAGGCGGTCTTACAGGGAGAAGTACCTGTCGGATAGCAGTTTACGCGGTTCTTGTCGCGGTAGTCCTCGGTCCACTTGTGCGGGCCCCACTTGGCGGCGTCGGGAAGTTCCTGACGGGGATACTCGACGGCACCGTGGGAAGTGCAGAGTTTCTGGCCGAGCCTGACGGCGCCGGCGGGGCAGTATTCCACGCAGCGGCCGCAGGCGACGCAGTTCGCGGGATCGACCTTGGCGACGTACGCGCTGCGCGACATATTCGGAGTATTGAAGAGCTGCGAGGTCCGGAGGGCGTTGCAGATCTTGACGTTGCAGTTGCAGATGGCGAAGATCTTGCCCTCGCCGTCGATGTTGGTGACCTGGTGGACGAAGCCGTGGTCCTCGGCCTTCTTCAGGATGGCCATCGCCTCGTCGTAGGTGATATAGTGGCCGCGGCCCGTCTCGGCCAGATAGTCGGCCATGTCGCCCACGCCGATGCACCAGTCGCGGTAATCGTCGGCACAGCCCTCGTCGAGTTTCTTGCGGCCGTAGCGGCAGGAACAGATGCCCACGCCGAGATGGCCCTCGTAGCGCTTGAGCCAGTAGGAGATGTGCTCGATGTCGACCGACTGATTCTCCATCGAAATGGCCTTTTCCACCGGGATGACGTGCATTCCGATGCCGGAACCGCCCATCGGGACCATCGGGGTGATCTTCTCCAGCGGGAGGAAGGTCATCCGCTCGAAGAACATCGCCAGTTCAGGATGCCTGTCCATCAGGTCGACATTCATATTGGTATACTCGGCGGAACCGGGCACGAACATCGGGACCCAGTAGATGCGGTCCTCGCGGTTGTAGGTCGTGCCGGGGACGGGGCCGTCCTTGGTGTATTTGTCGCCGTAGTCATACTCCAGCATCCCGAAGTAGGAGAGTTTGTCCAGCAGTTCGTCGAAGGACTTGTCGTCCGGGGTGTAATGCTTCTTGGCGTTCCACTCGTGGAGGAGCGCATAACTCCGGTGCTCGCGGACCTTGAAGAAATTCTTCGGGAGCATATCCAGCAGAAGGTCGAGGGAAGCCTCCCGCGTCACGGGATCCATCTCGTCCTCGAAGATGCAGGCGAGTCCCCAGTATTCCGGGGCGTCCGTGGTCATCTTGATCTTGCCGGGAACCCGGTCCGTTACGTGACGGACAAATTTCAGGAGTTTCGGATTGGGATTCTTGTCGCCCTTGTGTTTCGGGACGAACTTGGTGGACATTTCAGGCATAATTATATGGTTGTTAGTTGGTTACTCTTTCCAGGCGCGGACTTCTCCGAGCAGCCAGTCCGCGAGAGCCTCCACGCCCTCCCCCGTCTTGGCGCAGATCGGGAGGACCTTTGCGCGGGGGTTGCGCAGGCGTACGTACTCCCTGCATTTCTCCAGGTCGAAATCGAAATACGGAGCCACGTCCATCTTGTTTATGACGACCATGTCGCAGATGGAGAACATCAGGGGATATTTGAGCGGCTTGTCGTGGCCTTCGGGAACGGAGAGGATCATCGCGTTGCGGACGGCGCCGGTGTCGAATTCCGCCGGGCAGACGAGGTTGCCGACATTCTCGAGGATGACGAGGTCCACCCCGTCCAGCGGAACATTGTCGAGTCCCTGGCGCGTCATTTCAGCATCCAGATGGCACATCCCGCCCGTGTGGAGCTGGATGGAGGGAATCCCCGTCGCCTCGCGGATCTTGACGGCGTCGACGTCCGAGTCGATGTCCGCTTCCATCACGGCGATGCGGATCCGGTCCTTCAGTAGGTTGATCAGACGGATGAGCGTCGTGGTCTTGCCGCTTCCCGGCGAAGACATCAGATTGAGGAGATACACTCCCTTTTGTTTCAATTCTTTCCGGAGTTTCGCCGCATCTTCATCATTGTCGGCGAACACACTCTTCTTGATCTCGATGACTTTGACTGCGTCCATACGGAGCGTTATTTCTGGTACTTTGCGATTTTTTTGATGACAAAGAAGACAAGCCAGTCGGGGAGATGCTTGAGGAAGGGCTTGAAAAGATGATTGATAAAGCCGGGCATGCAGTATTTCCGGCGATGGAAGAGACGGCGGACTGCCTTTCTGGCCAGACGCGGGGTCGGGGTGTTGATACCCAGACGGACCGCGAGGGCGCGGAGTTCCGGCTTGAGGCCGTACAGGGTGGTGTCCACCATTCCGGGCGTCACGACCAGGACGTGTACGCCCTTGGGCTTGAACTCATACCACAGCGCCCGGGAGAAATTGTACAGATAGGCCTTGGAGGCATTGTAGACCTGGATGCCCGGATAGGCCATCCAGATCGACAGGGAGGACATATTGAGGATATACCCGCTCCCCCGCCTGCACATCGCTTCGCCGAACAGACGGCAGAGTTTCGTGACGGTGAGGACATGGAGCGTGAGCATCCGCTCGATGCGTGCCATATCCGTGTCGACGAGCGGATTGAAGAAGAACATCCCGGCGTTGTTGACGAGGACGTCCACTTCCATTCCTTTTTCCTGCGTATAGGCGAAGAGCCGCTCGGCGGCGTCGGGCTGCGCCAGATCCATCGCCAGCGGAATCACGTTGACTCCGTAGTCGCCGGCGATGTCGGCCGCCACGCCCTGCACGTCCGCTTCGTGGCTCGAAACGATCAGTAAATCACTGCCATAATCTCTCGCCAGGGTGCGTGCATACTCGATTCCAATCCCACGACTGGCGCCTGTCACAAGTGATAACATAGGGCTACTTCGCTTGGGCTTTCGCCGCGGCGACGCTCTTCGCGGCGTCGGCCTCGGCCTTTTCGATTTCTTTCTTGAGCCTGCAGGGCAGGTTCTCCACGCATTCGTGGCACTTCATCTCGAGCGTATACATACGGCCGACGCAGTAGTTGGAACGGCCGCACTTCGAGCGATAACTCATATCCGCTTCCTTCATGTGGTTGACGAAGGCGGGATCCTGGATCAGCACGTGGGCCATCTGGATCAGCTGGAAGCCCTCGCCGAGCACCGTCTCGCAGTTCTCCCGGCTCTGGATACCGCCGACATAGATGAGGGGCAGCTTGAGCGCGGCGCGGAATTTCTTCGCCGTCTCGAGGAAATACATCTCTTTATAAGGAACGGTGGGGACCATGATCCGGCCGAAGAGACGGACCATCACCCGGAGCCATCCGAATTTCCAGGGATTCATATAATGGGTCATCGTCTTGAGGGGCATCGCACCGCCCAGGACGACCATCGGGGCCTTGCTCACGAAGCCGGCGGTCAGCACCAGGGCGTGCACGCCGTGCTTCTCGATCTCCTTGGCGACCGTGATGCAGTCGTCCACCTGGAGACCCCTCTTGAATCCGTCGTACATATTGGTCTTCACCACGACGGCCATATCATCCCCGGCGCGGCGCATCACTTCGTCGAGCACCTCGTTCATGAAGCGCATCCGGTTCTGGAGCGATCCGCCGTACTCGTCGCGGCGATGGTTGGTATAGGGCGAGAGGAACTGGGAGATGAGGTAGCCGTGCCCGGCGTGGATCTCGACACAGTCGAATCCGCATTCGCGGCAGAAGTCGACGGCGTCGCCGAAATGCTTGACGATCTCGGCGATCTCATTCTTCTTAAGCCCCCTGACGATGGTCGGAGAGTACAGGTTGAAACCGGTGGAGGCCCCTACGGGAATCTGGTTGCCGCAGGTGTAGAAATGGGTCATGTTGCCGCAGTGGCCGAGCTGGATGCTGGCCTTTGCTCCTTCGGCGTGGATGCCGTCGGTGAGTTTCTTGAGATCTTCCTTGATCTCGTCATGGACATAGAGCTGTCCGTCGAAGCTGACGCCGCTCCGGTCCACCGCACAGTAGGCGACGGTGGTCATGCCGATGCCGCCGCGGGCGACACTGGTATGATAATCATATAGCATCTGACTCGGCTTGTTGCCGGGGCACATATTCTCGAAAGCCGCACTGCGGACGGTCCTGTTCCGAAGGGTGACGGGACCCAGCTGATAAGGGGTAAAAAGTTCAGACATAATTATTTAGTACACAAACGGAAAGACTCTCTTCAGCCTGCGCTGCGGGAATTCTTCCGCAAATTCGGTTTCGTAACGGTGATAGATGGAGTTCGCCCGGGGGACGAGGTTCGCAAACGTGAACCAGAAGAAGATCAGGCCAGCCCAGCTCCAGGTGAGGATGCTCCATCCCAGCCATTCAGTAAGTTCGCCGAAATAGTTGGCGGAGGTGACGTAATTGTACATACCGCCCTTGGGAAGGTAGTGGCGGGTGTCGCCGGGCTTCCGGAGGTTGCGGATGATGTTGTCGCTCTGGCGGTTGATGAACATTCCGGTGAAGAAGATCACGGCGCCGATGATGAAGCGCGGATCATACAGCCACTGCATCGCGTAGAGGCCGCTGTAGTGCGGATCGGCGGGAGCCAGCCGGAAAAGCCACCAGCCCTGAATGAAGCCGTTGGTAAGGTTGAAGGCGATGCTCATCGCCATGATCGAAAGCGGCATCCGGCTCTTCCCCTTCATCCGGAGCGGGAAGACGAAGCTGCGGTGGAAATAATGCAATTCAAAGAACAGGAAGAAAAGCAGGTAGGGCAGCTGGAAACGGACCTCGGAAGTGATCCAGAAATAGAGCACCACAAAGAATACCGGGCACTCCATCAGGCACCAGCCGAGTTTGTTCGGAAGAGTCGGGCCCCACTTGGAAGAAATCATCTTCCCGTAACCGGCGTCCACGAAGTACAGCGAGACGAATACGATCACGCCGAGGACGGCCATAGTTAACAAAACGATATCAAATGAATTCATAACTTACAAAAGTACGAAATATTTTTGAAACATCTTTGAAATATCTTAAAAAATAGCAGTGTAGGTTCAGGAAACCGTGGCCGCCCGTGGCCTCGTGAACGGGAGGGGCCCATTTATGGGAGGGATGGAGGTGCGAAGCACCGGAAGTTTCCGGAACCTATACTGCTAATTTTTTTTTGTGTTAAAAAAGATTAACTTTGTAAAAAATATTAAAAATGAAAAAACTTCTGATTATTGCGGCAGCGCTGCTGACGATGGCGGCGGGCTGCGGCACCAAGTACGAGACCGTGAAGGACGACCCGATGCAGACCAAGATCTGCACCCTCGACAACGGCCTGAAGATTTATATGACCGTCAACAGGGACGAGCCCCGCATCCAGACCTACATCGCGGTGAAAGTCGGCGGGAAGAACGACCCTTCCGACAATACCGGTCTCGCCCACTACCTGGAGCATATGATGTTCAAGGGCAGTCAGCAGTTCGGCACGTCCGACTATGAGGCGGAGAAGCCGATGCTCGCCGCCGTCGACAGTCTCTTCGAGGTCTATCGGCTCAGGACCGATCCCGCCGAAAGGGCGGCGATCTACCATCAGATCGACTCCATCAGTTACGAGGCCTCCAAAATCGCCATTCCCAACGAATACGACAAACTGATGTCCCTCATCGGTTCCGAAGGCAGCAACGCATTCACCTCCAACGACGTCACCTGCTACACCGAGGACATCCCAGCCAACCGCATCGAGGAGTGGGCGAAAATTGAATCCGACCGCTTCAAGAACTGCGTCTTCCGCGGCTTCCACACCGAACTCGAGGCCGTCTACGAGGAGAAAAACATGGGCCTCGTGGACGATCAGGAAAAGGCGCTGGACGCCCTCGATTCGATGCTCTTCCGCAACCACCCGTACGGGACGCAGACCGTGATCGGCACGCAGGACCACCTCAAGAATCCTTCGCTCCGCACCATCCGCAGCCACAAGGACACCTACTATGTTCCCAACAACGTCGCCATCTGCCTGTCCGGTGATTTCGATCCCGACGAGATGGTCGCCATCATCAAAAAATACTTCGGCGACTGGCAGCCCAATCCCGCGCTTCCCAAGTGGGAGGCCGCAGCGGAGGAGCCCGCCGGAGAGCCGATGGTCAAGGACGTCGTCGGCGAAGAGGCCGAATTCGTGATGATGGGCTGGCGCACCCCCGGAGACAAGACCACCGACAGCGAGATCGCCGAGGTTGCCGGTTCTCTCCTCTACAACGGGATGGCCGGTCTGATCGACCTCAACGTCAACCAGCGCCAGAAGGTGTTGCAGAGTTATGTATTCCCTTACGGCAGAGTTGATTACGGCACCTTTATCGTGCTCGGAATGGCGAAAGCCGGACAGAGTCTCACCGAAGTGAAGGACATCCTCCTCGCCGAAGTGGAGAAGCTGGCCAAGGGTGAATTCAGCGACGAACTCCTCCGCGCCGTCCTCAACAACAAGCGCCTCGAGCAGATGCGCTCGCTCGAGTCGAACCGCAGCCGGGCGATGCAGTTTGTCAACGCCTTCATCAGCGACACGCCCTGGAAAGTATACGCCGGGAAGGATGAGCGCCTTGCAGCCGTCACCCGTGAGGACGTCGTCGCATGGGCTTCCGAATACCTCGCCGCCGACAAGATCGCCGTCGTCTACAAGCACATCGGCAAAGACACCTCCATCAAGAAGATCGAAGCCCCGAAGATCACCCCGATCGTGACCAACCGCGAGATGCAGAGCGACTTCCTCAAGGAAATCGCCGCCGCCGAGGTGAAACCCATCGAGCCCGTATTCCTCGATTACGACAAGGATATGCGGAAAACCTCCTTCGACGGACTCCCCTTCCTCTACAAGAAAAACGTCAAGAACCAGATCGCTTCGATCACCTACCGCTTCAACCGCGGTTCGGCGGACGATCCGGCCCTTTCCCTCGCGGCCGACTATATCCAGTATCTCGGAACGGAAAGAAAGACGGCGGAGGACATCGCCTCCGAGATGTACGGCCTCGCCTGCGACTTCAGCATCCGCGTGGGCGCCAACGCCACGACCGTCCGCATCAGCGGCCTCGCCGAGAATGTCTGCCAGGCGGCAGGCACCGTGGAAGACCTGATCCGCGAAGCCGTGGGCGATGAGGATATCCTCGCGTCCCTCAAGGCCGACCTCATCAAGAGCCGCGCCGACGACAAGCTCAACATGCAGGCCTGCAATTCCGCCCTGCGGAAATATGTGATGTACGGACCCGAACTCATCCGGAAGACCACCCTTACCAACGAGGCCGTGATGGCTCTCACCTCCGACGAACTCCTCGCCAAGGCCAAGTCGCTGCTCGACTGCTACCACAGGATCCTCTATTACGGACCGAAGGAATTCCAGCTCGCGGAGCACGAAATCGACGTCTGCCACGGCGTCTACGACGACACGCCGGTCGAATCCGAACGCGCCGCCGCCCTCCTCACCCCGAAAACCGCCGTCTACATCGCGCCTTACAAATCGCGTCAGTTCAATTATATGCAGTACTCCTGCCGGGGCGAGAAGCTTTCGGTGGAGGATGATGCCGCCATCGCCCTGTTCAACGAGTATTTCGGCGGCGGAATGAACGCCATCGTCTTCCAGGAGATGCGCGAATCCCGCGCCCTGGCCTACAGCGCCGGCGCCTGGCTGGGCGAGCCGGCCTGGAAGGATGACAGCTACACCTTCCGGGCGATGATCGGATCGCAGAACGACAAGCTGCAGAAGGCCGTCGAGGCGTTCGACACCATCATCGAAGAGATGCCCGTGGCGGACGCCAACCTGGAGATCGCCCGCGGAGCCATCGAAACCCGTCTCCGCACCGAACGCCACAACGGCGAAGACGTGCTCTTCCAGTACATCGCCGACGAGGAACTCGGCGTCACCGGGAACCGCGACAAGAAAGTCTTCGAGACCATCACCTCCCTGACGATGGACGACCTCAAGGCCACGCACGCGAAGTGGATCAAGGGCCGCACCTATGTCTACGCGCTGACGGGCGACCCCGACGATATGGACATGGCCTATCTCAAGACGCTCGGCCCCGTGAAAGTCCTGTCGCTGGAGGAGATTTTCGGGTACTAGGCGACTTTTTGCGCGTTTCTTTCATTTCTACACTGTTTTTTTAAGACAGTGAAAGAAAAAAAATCAAGGATTCCTTCATTTGAAAGAAAAATGGAGGAATCTTTTTACGTTTCGAGAATCCGGTCTCGGCGGGAGGGTCTAACTTTGCAGAAAGAAACATTGCAAGGCTATGAAACGACTTCTTCTCGCCGCCTTCGCCGCGGCAACGACCCTTACCGCAGTCTCCTGCGAAGACTTCCTCTCCGGTGGCGGAAACGCCGCCGCGGGAACCGGCACGCTCGTCTGGCGCTTCCTCCCGGCCGTCAGGGCCGCCGCCCTCCCGGACACAAATCAATTTATACTAAAGGTAACCGACAGCAAAGGGACCGTACTGTTCGAAGGGCCTTATGGAAGTTCCCCTGAACGGCTCGAAGTGGCGGCAGGGAGTTATACCGTATCGGCCGTATCGGCCGTCTTCACCGCTCCGGCCTTCGATTCGCCCGTCTACGGCGACACGCAAATCGTTCCGGTCGAGGCAGGAAAGACCACCTATGCCACGCTCTCCTGCACGATGCTCGGGTGCGGCATCCGGCTCCGGATTCCGGCGGCGTTCCGGGAGGCCTATCCCGGCGGCCGTCTGGAACTTTCGTCGCTGGACGGCCGTCTGGAATACGGCTATACCGAGACCCGCACGGCTTACTTCCAACCGGGGATGGTGTCGCTGCTCCTGCATCTCGACAGCGATACCCGTACGTTCTTCTCCCGCGAAATGGAGCCCCGCGAAATCCTCACGGTCGGGCTGTCGGCCCCGGGGGCGGGCGGCGTGACCGGCGCGGCCGTCTCGGTCGAAGTCGATACGGTCAAAGTCTACCACGACTATACCTACAAAGAAAACGACGGAGCGGCCGGATCCTCCCCCGGGAACGCCCTGAGCGTCTCCCAGGCCAGGGCATCGGCCGGAGTGACCGGCGTCTGGGTATGCGGCTACATCGTCGGCGGCGACCTCTCTTCTACCGGGAGCAAGATGAACACCGCGCCGCCCTTTGCAAAAGACACCCATTTCGCCATCGCCAGCCGTTCTTCGGTCACCGAAAAGGAGTATTGCCTCAGCGTCGAACTTCCCAAAGGGCCGGTGCGCGACGCCCTCAACCTGGTGGACCACCCCGACCTGCTCGGCCGTCAGATTTTCCTCAAAGGCGACCTCGTCGAGGCCTACTTCGGCCTCCCGGGCCTGAAAAATGTCAAAGAATTCTCCGAATAATTTGCAACTTTCCGCAACTTTCTCTACCTTTGTAGTCCTTTCGCGGAATTAGCTCAGTTGGTAGAGCGCGCGCTTCCCAAGCCCGAGGTCGCGGGTCCGAATCCCGTATTCCGCTCAAAAAATGCAGGCTGCCCGACAGTCTGCATTTTTCGTTTATACCTTACGGAGTTTGGCGTATTTGAGAAGGAGGATCTTGGTGCCGTGCTTCTCGAATTCGATCTTGGCCTTGAGGTCGGGCGGGGTGCCCGTAATCTCGAGAATGAGGCCCTTGCCGAAGCGGTCGTGCTCGATCGCGTCGCCGGTGCGAAGCTGGTCGACCGGGGTGGGAACGAAGTTCTCCGTCTTGGGCGGCAGGGCCGAGAGGCCCCTCACATGACGCATTTCGTCCTCTGTGAGCGCGCGGCCCGTGCGGCTGTTGACGAGGTGACGCTGCTCCGCGGGCCTGGGAACGGGGGCGACGGAGGACGGACCGGGCCGGGACTCCTGAGCAGAGCCGCGGGAGGAACTGTCGTCCTTCCAGGAGAAGTGCGAACTGGAGCGGAAAGTGCCGCCGAAACGCTGCCCCGACTGACGGAAGCCGCCGGAGCCGAAGCCCCGGGATCCGAAACCGCCGGCCTCGTAGTCGTCCTCCCCGCTGCCGAAGCGGCTGGACAGGAGCTGGGGATTTTCCAGATATTCCGCGCGGATATCCTTCAGGAAACGGCTCGGAGGATTGTTTTCGTGCTTGCCGTTGCGCATCCGGGAGACGGCGAAGGACAGGACGACGGCCTTCTTGGCCCGCGTCACGGCGACATAGAACAGCCGCCGCTCCTCTTCCATTTCCCGCTCCGACAGCAGGGTGCCGCCGGAAGGGAACAGATTCTCTTCCATCCCCGCCACCAGCACGTACGGGAACTCCAGTCCCTTGGCCGTGTGCACCGTCATCAGGGCGATCTTGTTGTCGGCGTCCTCGTCTTCGACATCCGCATTGCTCAGCAGGGCGGTGGACTCCAGGAAGTCTCCGAGGGTGACCGTCGGAAGTTCGCTGTCAGGAATTTCCTCGACATCCCGCTCGGCGAGCAGGTCGTTCCGGACCTCGTCCTGCCGCTGTTCGCGGAAGACCGCCACGCTGTTGAGCAGTTCCTCGATGTTGGCGGCCCGGGCCTGCGCCTCGACCGAATTGTCATTCTTGTACAGCGCCAGCAGGCCGGACTCCCGGGCCAGGTCGGAAGCCACCTTATAGGCATCCGTGTCCGGCACCGTAACGGCGATCCGCCGGATCATCTCGCAGAACTGGCGGATCTTCTGGACACCCGCCGTACGGAGCCCGTAGACTTCCAGATCGTCCCGGTATGCCGCACGGAAAGGCGATATTTCCAGGGCGCGCGCCGCCGCGATGAGCGCGTCGACGGAGGTCTTGCCGATGCCGCGGGCCGGCGTATTGACGATCCGCTTGAAGGATTCCTCATCGTCGAGGTTGACGGAGAGTTTGAAATACGCCATCATATCCTTCACTTCGGCGCGGTCGAAGAACGAGTTGCCCGACCATACCTTATAAGGAAGGTTGCGCCGGCGAAGCGCCTCTTCCAGCGAACGCGACTGGGCGTTGGTCCGGTAGAGGATGGCGAAATCCTGGTAACTGGCATGGTCCGAGCGCATCCGGGAGAGGATCTCCTCGGTCAGGAGCGTCGCCTCCTCCCCTTCCGTATAAGCCCGGACGAGGCGGAGTTTTTCCCCTTCCTCCCCCATCGAGATGCAGTCCTTCTTGGGGATCCGCTCGGAGTTCTTGCCGATGAGGGCATTGGAGGCCTCGACGATCATCCGGGTGGAGCGGTAGTTGCTGCGGAGCTCGAATTTCTTGAAATCGGGATAGTCCTTGGCGAAATTCAGGATGTTGTCGATCCGGGCGCCGCGGAAAGCGTAGATGGACTGGGAATCGTCTCCGACGACGCAGATATTGCGATGCCCCTGCGCCAGTTTCCGCAGGATCAGGTACTGGGCGAAATTGGTGTCCTGGTACTCGTCCACGAGGATCTGGTCGAAGCGGGCGGCGATCGCCTCCAGGGCGTCCGGATGATCCCGGAAGAGGATGTTGGTATTCAGCAGGATATCGTCGAAATCCATCACGTGTGCCGTCCTGCAGAGGGCGTCATAACGCTGATAGATCTTGTAAATCTCGGGCTTCCTGGCGGCGCGGTCGTTGGTCAGGAGCGTCGTGTTGGCCGCGTAGCCCTTGGGTGTCACGAGGTTGTTCTTGGCCTTGGAGATGCGCGAGAGGACATCCTTGGCCTTGTAGGTGTCTTCATTGAGGCCCAGTTCCTTGATGCAGGCCTTGACGGCGCTGACCTGGTCGCTCTGGTCGTAGATGGTGAAGTCGGCGGGATAGCCGAGGCGGTCGGCGTATTCGCGGAGGAAGCGGATGAATACGGAATGGAAAGTCCCCATCCAGAGCCGGCGTGCCTTCTGCGCCCCCACCATCACGGCGATCCTTTCCTTCATCTCACCCGCCGCCTTTTTGGTAAAGGTGAGCGCAAGAATCCTGTCCGGGCGCACGCCCTGCTCGATGAGGAGGGCGATCCGGGTCGTCAGCACCCGGGTCTTGCCGGAACCGGCCCCCGCGACGACAAGCACGGGGCCCTTGACACAGGTTACGGCCGCCTTTTGTTCTTCATTGAGATTATCCAGTAAATCAGCACGCATCTTTCAGAACTTTTCCAATCATATCGGATACAAAATTAAGGAAAAATTAGTATCTTCGCACGATATTTTTACTACAAAATCTAACAATCATCATAATGTCTGAAAACATCGATTTGAAAAGAGGTCTGGACATCCCCCTGAAGGGTGCCGCAGACCGGAAAGTCAACGCGGTGGTTTCCAGCGGCACCGTCGCCGTCTGTCCCGACGACTTCCCGGGTTTCGCCCCGAGACTGCTCGTCCGGGAGGGTGACCGCGTGCTCGCCGGCTCCCCCGTCCTTTCCGACAAGAAGAATCCGGACATTCTCGTCACGGCCCCCGTCAGCGGCACGGTCGGAAGCGTCATTCGCGGCGACAAGCGCAAACTCCTCGCCGTCGTCATCAACGCCGACGAGAAGCGGGAATACGTCGATTTCGGCGCCCGGGATCTCAACGCGCTGACCGGTGATGACGTCAGGGACCTGCTCCTGAGGAGCGGACTCTTCGCCGCCGTCATCCAGCGTCCCTACGGCATCGTCGCCGATCCTTCCCTGAAGCCGAAGGCCGTCTTCGTATCCTCGTTCAGTTCCGCTCCGCTCGCGCCCGATTCGGATTTCGCCCTCGGCGACGAGGCCGAAGACATCCAGGCGGGCGTCCGCGCCCTCTCCCGTCTCACCGACGGCGGCGTCCACATCGGCATTTCCCGGAACAATTATTCCAAATCCCCCTTCCACAAACTCGAAGGCGCCATCCTCCATATCGTGAGCGGCCCGCATCCCGCCGGCAACGTCGGCGTGCAGATCAGCCACATCGCCCCGGTCAAAAAGGGTGAGACGGTCTGGACGGTTTCCCTCCTGATGGTCGCGGCCATCGGACGGCTCCTGCGCACCGGCAAGGTCATCCTCGACCGCAAGGTCGCGGTCACCGGCCCCGCCGCCGTCAATCCCGCCTATGTGGAAACGCTTCCCGGCACGCCGGTTTCCGCCCTCACCCAAATCGGCGAAGGCGTCCGCGTCATCAGCGGAGACGTCCTCACCGGCAAGGCTGTCGGCAAGGACGGCTATCTCGGCTTTTTCGACAACCAGGTCACCCTTCTCCGCGAAGGTCCGGAGCGGGAGATCCTCGGATGGGCCAAACCCTTCCGGCCGAAACTTTTCAGCGCCTCGAAGAGCTACTTCTCCTGGCTCACGCCCGGCAAGAAATACGACCTCGACACCAACGTGCACGGCGGTCCCCGCGCCTTCGTCGTCTCGAAATGCTTTGCAGACGTCACCCCGATGGACATCTTCCCCATCTACCTCATCAAGGCCTGCCTCGCGGGCGACATCGAGAAGATGGAGCGGTTCGGCATCTACGAGGTGCTTCCCGAAGACCTCGCCCTGTGCGACTACGTCGATCCTTCCAAGAACGAGATCCAGGCCATCATCCAGAGCGGTATCGACCTGATGATCAAAGAAATGGCATAAGTTATGGCAGAAGAGAAAAAACCCGGCCTCTTTGAGAAAGGCGGCAAGCTTTATTGGCTGCACTCGTCCATCGACGCCTTCGACACCTTCCTCCGCGTTCCCGGCACCGTCACCACGAAAGGCGCGCATATCCGGGATGCGGTGGACCTCAAGCGCGTAATGATCATCGTCGTCATCGCCCTCATCCCCGCCGCCCTGTTCGGCATGTACAACACCGGTTTCCAGGCGGCTCTCGCCACCGGCGCATCCTGGGGATTCTGGAAGATGTTCTGGTACGGACTCCTCAAGGTCCTTCCGCTGTTTATCGTCTCCTACGCCGTCGGCCTCGGCATCGAGTTCGCCGACGCGCAGATCAAGGGAGAGGAAGTGAACGAGGGATACCTCGTCACCGGTTTCCTCATTCCGCTCATCGTCCCCGTGGACGTCCCGCTCTGGATGCTCGCCCTCGCCGTCGCGTTCGCGGTCATCTTCGGCAAATGCGTCTTCGGCGGCACCGGAATGAACATCTGGAACCCGGCCCTTCTCGCCCGCGCCTTCCTGTTCTTCTCCTATCCGTCGAAGATGTCCGGATCGGAAGTCTGGGTGCACCTGCCGAAGGGCCAGGCCGCCGTGGACGGATTCACCGGCGCCACGCCGCTCGCCGTTACCGACGCTGCCGGCCGCCACACGGTCGAAGCGCTCAACGCCTCGGGCTGGGACTGGTGGAGTCTCTTTAACGGCCTCGTGCCCGGTTCGGTCGGCGAGACCTCGGTCATCGCCATCCTCATCGGCGCGGCCATCCTCATCTGGACCGGCGTCGCCAGCTGGAAGATCATGTTCGCCTCTGTCGCCGGCGGCCTCCTCGTCGGATGGCTCGGCCAGCTTGCGGGTGCCACGGCGCTTCCCTGCTGGTATCAGCTCATCCTCGGCGGATTCGCCTTCGGCACCGTCTTCATGGCGACCGACCCCGTCACCTCGGCCCAGACCGAGAAAGGCAAGTGGATCTACGGATTCCTCGTGGGCGCCCTTGCCGTGACGGTCCGGCTCTGGAACCCCGGCTACGCCGAGGGAATGATGCTCGCCATCCTCCTGATGAACACCTTCGCCCCGCTCCTTGACCACTGCGTCGTGTCGGTCGCGACATCCCGCAGGGCGGGCAAAAAGAAAACCGCTTAATGACAGTGAGGTATGAATACGAACGGTAATTTCTATACATTCATTTATACGACGGTCATCGTCGTGGCGGTGGCGGCGGTTCTCGCTTTCGTCTCCCAGTCCCTCAAGTCGAGGCAGGAGGCCAACGAGAAGGCCGACACCATCTCCCAGATGATGACCGCGGCCGGATTCGGCACCAAGGCCGAATTCCAGAAGATGGGCAACGCCGCCGTCATCGAGCGTTACGGCGAGAATATCGGCAGCGCCTTCATCATCAACATCCAGGGCGAGAAAGTCGGGGACCTCGACCCCGGCGAGGTCTTCAGCCCGGCCCGCCTCAAGAAGCAGAACTATCTGCTCAAGGGCGACAAGGCGGAAGCCCGCATCCCCGTGTTTGAATTCAAGAACGGCATCACCGTGGTTCCCGTCTACGGCGCCGGTCTCTGGGGGCCCGTCTGGGGTTATATCGCGTTCGAACCGGCGCAGGAAGGCGGATTCGCCATCAAGGGCGCCTACTTCGACCACGAGAGCGAGACCGCGGGCCTCGGCGCGCGGATCAAGGACGACCCCGCCTTCCAGGACGAATTCAAGGGCGAACGCCCCGATTTCGAGTCCGACAAGGTCTTCGAGATCGTCAAGGGCGGTTCTCCCAAGGAGGACGGCACCGAGGTCATCGACAACAAGATCGATGCGATCACCGGCGCCACGATGACTTCCAAGGGCCTCGAGGAAGCGATCGACATCTGGCTGGCCGCCTACGCCAAATACTTCATCGGAAGCGAAATCTCTCCGCTCGGAGAGGATGACAGCGTGACAGTTACGGAGGAATAAGGTATGAATGCAAAAATCAAAGAAACCCTGCTGAACCCCATTTTCAAGGGGAATCCCATCACCGTCCTCGTGCTGGGCATCTGTTCTTCGCTGGCGGTGACCGTCACCCTGAAGGGCGCCCTCGTGATGAGTCTTTCGGTGATCGTCGTGACGGGCATTTCAAGTCTGATCCTCTCGCTGCTGAGGAACTCCATCCCGAGCCGCGTCCGCATCATCGTCCAGCTCGTCGTCGTCGCGATGATGGTGATCCTCGTCGACCAGGTGCTCAAGTCCTTCGAGGCGACCTACGCCATCGACAAGCAGCTGAGCGTCTACATCGGGCTCATCATCACCAACTGCATCGTGATGGGCCGCATCGAGGCGTTCGCCCTCGGCAACAAGCCCTGGCCCAGTTTCCTGGACGGTGTCGCCAACGGCGCCGGCTACGGACTGATCCTGCTGGTCGTGGCCTTCTTCCGGGAACTGCTCGGAAGCGGCACCCTCTTCGGCTTCGACATCCTCAACCGCTTCGGCTATGTTACCAACAATCTGGTCATCCTGCCTCCGTTCGCGCTCATCCTCCTGGGATGCATCGTATGGATCCAGCGCTCCGTCCAGAAAGACCTTCAAGAGAAATAACGCTAACACCCCGGCATTATGGAATATTTAAGTTTATTCGTTCGGTCCATCTTTGTAGACAATATGATTTTTGCCTACTTCCTGGGAATGTGTTCGTTCCTGGCGGTAAGCAAGAATGTGAAGACGGCTGCCGGCCTGGGTGTCGCCGTGATCTTCGTACTGCTGGTGACCCTCCCCATCAACTACCTCCTCAACGAGTACGTGCTCAAGCCGGGCGCGCTGAGCTGGCTGGGTGAAGGGTTCGCCACCGTGGACCTCAGTTTCCTGAGTTTCATCATCTTCATCGCGGTGATCGCGGCCATCGTCCAGATCGTGGAGATGGTCGTGGAGAAGTTCTCGCCCACGCTCTACAGTTCGCTGGGCATCTTCCTCCCGCTGATCGCCGTCAACTGCGCCATCCTCGGCGGCTCGCTCTTCATGCAGCAGAAGGATTTCCCCAACGTGGGAATGTCCCTCGTGTATGCCCTCGGCAGCGGCCTCGGCTGGTTCCTCGCCATCGTGTCGCTCGCGGCCATCCGCGAGAAAATGGCCTACTCCAAGGTGCCCGCCGCCCTCAAGGGCCTCGGCATCACCTTCATTACGGTGGGCCTGATGGGCATGGCTTTCATGACCTTTATGGGAATTTCAATCTAAGGGAGGGAAGAATATGAGTGCAACGATTTTATCAGCCATCTGCGTCATCACCCTGGTGACCCTCCTCCTCGTGGCCCTGCTCCTCGGGATCAAGGCGAAACTGACCCCTTCCGGCTCCGTCAAGATCTCCATCAACGGCGGCAGCCGGGAAATTGACGCCGCTCCGGGCGGCGACCTGATGCACACCCTCGCCGACAACGGCATCTTCCTGCCGTCGGCCTGCGGCGGCAAGGCCAACTGCGGCCAGTGCAAGGTACAGGTCGTCGACGGCGGCGGCACCATCCTCCCTACCGAGACGGGCTTCTTCTCCCGCCGGCAGATCAAGGACGGATGGCGGCTCGGATGCCAGGTCAAGGTCAAGGACAACCTGGAAATCGCCGTGCCCGAGAGCGCGCTGAGCGTCAAGAAACTCGAGTGCGAGGTGATCTCCAACAAAAATGTCGCGACCTTCATCAAGGAATTCACGGTCCGGCTTCCCGAGGGCGAGAACATCGACTTCAAGTCCGGCGAGTACATCCAGATCGACATCCCCGAATATGAGGCCGATTTCTCCGACATGGATGTCGACCCGATCTATATGGGCGACTGGGAGAAGTACGGCATCACTTCGCTGAAGTACAAGAATACCGTGCCCACGATCCGCGCCTATTCGATGGCCAGTTATCCGGCCGAGAAGAACGTCATCAAGCTGAATGTGCGCATCGCGACGCCTCCGTTCGACAGGACGCAGCCCAAGGGCGTGTTCAAGTTCGTCCCCGGCGTTCCTCCGGGCATCGCGTCGACCTATGTCTTCTCCCGCAAGCCGGGCGACAAGGTGATGATCAGCGGCCCTTACGGGGAATTCCTCCTTCCCAAGGACGATCCCGACAGCCAGGAATACATCTTCGTCGGCGGCGGCGCCGGTATGGCTCCGCTCAGAAGCCACATCATGCATCTGTTCAAGACCCTGCACACCAAACGGGAAGTACATTTCTTCTACGGCGCCCGCGCCCTCGTCGAGGCCTTCTATCTGGAGGATTTCGCCGAGATCGAGCGGGAATACCCGAATTTCCACTTCCACCTGGCCCTCGACCGTCCGGATCCTGCCGCGGACGCCGCCGGCGTCAAGTATACGCCCGGATTCGTACACAACGTGATGAACGAGACCTATCTCAAGGATCACGAGGCCCCGGAGGACATCAAGTACTTCATGTGCGGCCCGCCGATGATGACCCAGTGCGTCAACCAGCTGCTCGATTCGCTCGGCGTCGCCCCGGAGAGCATCTTCTACGATAACTTCGGAGGGTAAGGTTGTCTCTTTTCAAAAATAAATACTGAAAGAAAAAATCTTTAAGCGCTGTATTTTTCTTTAATTTCTATTAAAAAAACAGCGAATTCATTCAAAAAACTTCAAAATCTGAAGGTCCGGATCTTCCGGGCCTTCTTTTTCTTCCTGTTCAGCGGTAGTTTTGCACTGCCGGCGCGCCGCAATTCCGTGCGTCCGGAGATCGCAAAATGAACGGATTCAAGAATATCTGCAAGGACAGGATGAAAAGGACGGGCCGGACGAATCTCTGCCGCCTCTGTTCGAGGCGCCGCCTTTCTGCGGCACAAACACTCTTTTTCTTTTTGCTTACATACCTCCCGGCCCTCCTTTTGCCTGCCTGCGGGAAGCAGGTTCCCGACCCCCCCTCCGTTCCCGTAAAAATGGCCGTCCGCATTCCTCCGTCAGCCGCCGGCGGGACGCTCGACCTCTTCTTTTTCAATAAGGATCCGCTCCGGACCCTGGACTCTTACGAACGGTTCGAATCGCTGCCGGAGGGCAGTTTCGAGGCCGCATCCCGCTCCGGCGACAAGATCGTCGCGGGCATCCTCAACCTGCCCTGCGACATGTGGGCCTGGAGCGACATACGCACTTTTCAGCGGCTGTCGGAACGGGTTTCGGACCTGACGGCCGACCGTCCGGACCGGCCCGTAATGACGGGCCTCGCGGAGGTGCGCGCGGGACGCGAGCGACGCAGCGAACTGGTTCTGGAGCCGCTACTGTCGCGGATCGTTCTCCATTCGCTCTGCTGCGACTTCCATTCCCGGCCGTACGGAGACGCCGTACTGCAGGATGTCGATATCTACCTTGTCAACGTCAACCGTTCGTTCGCGCTGTTCGACGACGGCACGCATACGCTCCCCGCCTCCTGGATCAATATGGGCGGGCGGGACGATCCGGCATCGGACGCCGTCCACCTGGCGCGGGTGGAGGGCACCGCACTGCCGGAAGCGGAATTCTGGTGCTATCCCAATGCCGCAGCCGAGGAAGGCCTCGGCAGGCCCCTCACCTGCCTGGTCGTCGAAGGGACCCTGCTGGGCGAACGGTACTGGTACCCCGTCGGCATTCCCTCCATCGGGCGGGGCGAAACCGTTTCCGTCGACCTGACCATCACCCGGACCGGCACTTCCGGCCCCGACATCCCGGTCTCGACCGAGGCCGTACGCTGCGCGATGCAGGTTCTCCCCTGGCGGGAAATGGACGCCTATCCCGTTCTGTTCTGACGATTATGTGGAAATCACTCTCTCATATCCTGTTACTTGCCATCGCGACCGCCTGTCACCCCTTTGCAGGAGATGGCATTGCGGACCGGGAGCGGGAGATCGCCTTCTGCCTTGCGGTCTCCCCTTCCGCCGCTTCGCGGTCGACGGATCCGGACGAGAACTTGATTACCGATGTCAATCTCTTGATATTCAACCATAAAGGGGTATTGGAAGACAAGGCATACCTGGTCCGGAAAGACCTGACGCCGGAGGCGGACGGGGTCTCCTTCAAGCGAAAACTGCTGAAGGATGTTCCCTATGACGTATATGTCTGCGCCAACCTCGGCTACGCCCTTCCCGTGTCGTCCCGCGAAGAGTTGGAACGATACCGGTACTACCTGACCTATCCGGACGAATACACCCGGGGCGTTCCGATGACCGCCCGGGCGGAGGGCGTCGTCGCGTGGGACGGCGAGCCGGTCGTTTTCGCCCTGGAGCGGATGATGGCGAAAGTCTCGCTCCGTCTGGACCGGACGGCGCTCTCGCCGGACGTGCGGATGCTGGTGCGGCGCGTGACGGTCGGCGGGTGTCCACGCTCGGCCCTGCTCTTTTCCCCGAGCCGGGCGGAGACGGCGGAGGAGGTCTTCGCCGCGGGATTCACCAAGATCTACCCGGAGTGCGACGACCTCAACAAAGAGGTAACGCTCGGACTCAGCCGCGAATGCGCCGTCTACTTGCTGGAGAACCGCCAGGGAGACCGGCTAAGGGAGCCGGTATGCTCCTATATCGAACTGGAGATGGAGTACTTCTCGGACATCTACTACTCCGGAGCCGGACAGTATCTGGTGTACCGCTTCTACATCGGCGCCCGGCCCGGCAACTACGATCTCTTCCGGAACTGCCACTATCACATTACCGTCCGGCCGGAAGGCGACGGGCTCCACGGCGACAGCTGGAGCGTAGACCTGGAGCACCTCGGGGTCCAGGAGCACGCCAAGGTTTTCGATCTCCACCCGGCGCAGTACAACGAATGCCGGAGCGGAGAAGATTTCCACTTCCGCTGCGATGTCTTCCCGCCCTGGACCAAAGTCGAATTCGACCGCGAATGGCTCGAAGGCGAAAGCCACCTGTATTCCTACACCTACGACGAAGACGGTCTCGGCATCACCCTCCACACGAAAAAAGGCGGAACGGCGATGTTCTACATTTCCGCCGGCCCGCCCGTCAACCGTGACACCCTGGCACTGCTGGTGATCGATCCGTAAGGTTTTTTACTGAAATACGACGGAAGATAAGGGAAAAGCATTATTTTTGTAATTCAAAAACAACTCCTTATGGCTTTATTCTCTTTTCTGAAACGTCCCCGGACATATGCCGTACAAGGCCCGCAAGGGGGCATTGACACCAAGATCGTCCTGCCCGAAGGCTTCGATCCCGGGAAGGACAGATGTCCGATGGTCATCCTGATGCACGGATTCATCGCCAAGAAAGAGATGTATCCCGTTCCGGCGCTCGCAAAGGCGCTCGCCGCCGAGGGCATCGCCTCCATCAGTTTCGATTTCGACGCCCACGGCAGAAGCGAGGGAAAATTCATCGACATGACGCTCTCCGGCGAAGTCGCGGACGCAAGGGCCGTATGGGAATACGCCCGGCAGCTGCCCTATGTAAGCCGCATCGCCCTCGCGGGACATTCCCAGGGCGGCGTCGTTGCGGGCCTTCTCGCCGGCGAACTGGAGGATAAGGATGTGAAGCCCGTCTGCCTCGTTCAGATGGCTCCCGCCGCCGTCCTCAAGGATGACGCCCTCAAAGGCCGATGCATGAACGCAAAATACGATCCCGCCAATCCCCCGGAGTACGTTTCGGTCCTCTTCCATAAACTGGGCAGAAAGTTCATCCTCGAGGCGCAGCAGTATCCCATCTACGAGACTTCGACCCGCTACACGGGCAAAGTCTGCCTCATTCACGGGGGCAAGGACAAGATCGTGCCACTCTCGTACAGTCGGAAGTACGACGAACTCTACCCCGACAGCGAGCTCCATATCCTGGAGAAGGAAGGCCACTTCCTCGGCGGCGACAAGAAAACCGTGACCGGCATCGCCACCGACTTCCTGAAAAAGAACCTGAACGCCTGATGCGCCGCCTGCTCCCGCTCCTGACCGGACTGTTCTACGGGATGTTCTCGCTCTTCGCGACATCCCCCGCCGACACCGTAGTCCTTTGGGAAGGGCACAAAGTCCGGCACGGGAAGGAGGTTTCCCTGCTGGTCTACCGGCCGGAGCGGCCCACGGGGGTAAGCGTCATCGTCTGTCCCGGCGGCAGCTACCACTGGCTCGACAGGGAGGTGGAAGGCCGGGAGGTCGGCGCCTGGCTCAGCGAGCGGGGCATTACCGCCTTTGTCCTTTTCTACCGCACCGTCGGCATTCCGGAATTCATCTTTCACTCGCGGATCCTCTTCCGGGGCAAGCGGCATCCGGATATGATCACCGACGCACAGCGGGCGCTCCAGTGGGTCTGGGAACACGCGGACGCCTGTCTGATCGACCGGGACAAAATCGGGATGATGGGCTTCTCGGCAGGCGGCCACCTCGTGATGTCGGCGGCCTGCTACAGCCGCACCCGGTTCCTGGAAGACACCGGCATCCGCACCGAGGCCCCCTTGCGTCCGGCCTTCGTCGCTCCGGTCTACCCCGTCGTCACGATGCAGAAACCCTTCGTCCACAAACGTTCCAGAAGAGGCCTGCTGGGCGACAATCACCAGCACGACCGGGTGCTGATGGATTCCCTCTCCCTGGAGATGCACATTCCGGAGGGCTGTCCGCCGGTCTTTCTCGTCAACTGCATCGACGACCCGGTCGTGCAGTTCCGGAACTCCGTCCTCCTGGATTCGGCCCTAACGGCCCGCGGCGTCCCCCACCGGTATCTCCAGTATGAGACCGGCGGTCACGGGTTCGGTGTCAATGAAAACCGCGGCAGTTCCCGCTCGCGGCAGTGGAAACACGAATTCCTCGGATGGCTGAAAGGACTCTACCCCGAAATCACTGCTGACTGAGGGTCTTGTAATACTTCCGGTCCAGTTTCCCGTTATACGTATACTCGAGTTTCGGAACGGCCTCGTACCAGGTAGGCACCTTGTAGGCCTCCAGCTTCGATTTGATGTACACGGCGAGGGCGTGCTTGTCCAGCGTTGCGCCGTCCTCCAGGACTACATACAGCTTCAGGATCGTACCGATGACGGGATGCCCGGCGGGCGCACAGACACAGTCCTTGACGCCGGGAAAGGAATTGGCCACCGTCTCGACCTCGTTCGGATTGACCTTGTATCCGCCCACGTTGATGATGTCACCGCTTCGGCCGGTGATGTGGAGCAGGCCGTCCTCATCGAAATAGCCGAGGTCGGACGTATGGATCTTGCCGTCGATGATGACACTCTTCGTCAATTCCGGATCGCCCACATACCCGCTCATGATCGTCAGGCCGTAGACGATGATATTCCCCTCGGGAGAAATCTCCACGGAGGCGTTCTTCAGCGGACGGCCGATGCAGCCCTCCATATACTTCCCGTCGTTGAAATCGTAGGTCGACACGCAGCCGATCTCCGTCCCGCCGAGGGTATTGTAGAGCCGCGCGTGCGGAAGGGCTTTCGCCAGTCTCTCCATATCCGCCTTCGTGATCGGAGCCGCCCCCGTCTCGATGAATTCGATCTTGGAATCCAGACTGCAGAGCGTCTCGTAGGAGAACTCCATCAGCAGGCGGAGACTGGCCGGCACCATAAAGGTCGCGAAGCGCTCGAACGGCAGTTTGAACACATCGAAAAAGACGTTCATATCCCTCAGTCCGTCGATGATGCAGATGGTGCCGCCCGAAGACAGCGTCGGGTGGATCTTGAACAGCGAGGCGATGTGGTTGAGCGGGCCGCTGATGATGAAAAGGAGCCCCGCCCGGAATCCCAGGTCGCTGATGAAATTGTCCGCGCAGGCGATGAGCATCGTCTCCGAAATCATCACGCCCTTGGACTTGCCGGTCGTACCCGTCGTATAGAGCACGTCACGGATATCGTCCGCAAAGGCATTGGCCTCCACCTCCGCCCTGACGGCCTCGAATTCTTCGTCCGTGGCCTGCTGACCGAGCGGTACGGCAACCGCCTTCAGATAATGGACGGCGCAGTAAGTGACGAGAAAACTGAAATCCTGGGGATTGCGGAAAACATACGGCCGGTGCGGCTGCAGCCCGTCCGCGCGCAGTTCGTCCGCCTTGGCAAGAATGGCCTGCCAGAGTTCTCCGTAGGTGATATGCTTGCTTCCCTGCACGGCCGCCACGGTGTCGGGATTCTCCTCCGCGTGCTGCAGGATCCGCGCCTCCAGACTGCGCTTCGCCTGCACCATCCGCACGATATTGTCGAGGGTCTTGAAATTGCGGGGCGTCACATCCTCCGCTCCGAGATTGATGCCGTACTTGTCATTGAGGATGTACAGGATGGTCGCGATGCTGAGCGAATCCAGATGGCTGAAAAGGAAGTCCGCCTCGAAATCCACGGCGGGGAGCACGTCGCTCAGGAGGTTTTTGATCTCGTCTCTCATAATGGTTGCGATTCGATAAATTCCACATTGTTCACAAAGCCGTCGGCGGCCACGGTGGCGATCCGCCGATGCTCCGGAGATTGCAAAGTTACTGTAAATTTTTGATCCGGATGCAAAAGGGCGGCGAGAAGCGCCAATTCCCCGTAACCTTCGTCCGTCAGACAGACCTCCGGACCGTCAAGTTGCAAGGCAGCCACCTCCGGACCGTGCCGCCGGAGATTCTGCCGGACGACGCGGATAATATCCTTTCCTTTATACAGATAGCGACCCCGCACCTGCGCGGCCGGATCGGACGGCGCCCCGGCGAAGAGAGACCGCAGCGTAAGCGGATAGCGGCGGACCTCCCCCCTGCGGGTCGTGATCCACCGGAACAGCAGCGGCGGGATCAGATACGCCATCAGCACCACCGAGAACATCCCGATGATCGTCACTTCCGCCAGGGAGTGCATCGCCGGATGCCGCGCGACGATGAGCGTCCCGATACCGACCAGCATAATCGCCGCCGACTGCAGGATGCTCCGCTTGTAAGAGGCAAGGATCGGCCGTCGGTGCGCATATTCATACTGGCAGCCCTCCGTGATGAAGATGGTGTAATCGTCACCCTGACCGAAGATGAATGTCGCCAGGATCACATTGACGATGTTGAATTTGACGCCCGCAAGCGCCATCAGGCCCAGGATCCACACCCAGCTGACGGCCATCGGCAGGAAGGAGATCAGCGCCAGTTCCAGCCGACCGAAGGAGAACCAGAGGAAGAAGAACACGATCAGCGAGCATGCCCATCCGATGTAATTGAAATTGTCGGAAAGCGAACGCGTCAGATCTGCATTCATCCCCGCGAGGTCGAAACTTCCCGTGAAGGCATCCTTCACCGAAGAAACATTCTCTTCTTCCACATTGAGGGCCGTCACCATATAGGATTTTCCGCTTTCCAGCGTGGTGAAATTGCGCCTGAATACCGTCTCCGTCAACGGAGCGAACCAGGCGAACTCCTGCGGTTCCCAAAGCCGGCCGGTATCGACCAGCGCCTTGAACGGTGCAAAGGCGCCGGGAGTGAAGCCATTCTCCTTTGCCGCCGCATCAAGACCGGTGCTGAAGGCGGTCTGATGCCGCTCTACGAACGCATTCCAGCGGGCCAGGCGAAGTGTCTGTTCCCCACGGGACACCATCATCTCCGACACCGCATTCTGAGGCGTCGCCGTCCCCTTCCCGACAAGACTGTCGATCCGCGTCGCCACGGCGGCATTGGCCTCCAGCGCGGCATCCATCGTCGTCCCCTCACTATAGACATACACCCGTTTCGCGGAACCGGATTCGTTCCGGGACATCAGATCCTCGAAATACTTCATATCCGCCCGCTGGGTATCGGTCATATAATTGATGTGCGACATATCGGTGTCGAATCCCGTCCGGAAACTGAACCATCCCAGCACGAGCGTCACGGCCACGACGGCGCCGACAAACACCTTGCTCCGCTCCGGAGACAGCCGGGAGAGATAATCCAGCGCCCGGCTCTCCCGCTCGTCCGTCCGCCGCACCGCGATGTAATGAGGCAGGTAGAGCAGCACGAAGACAATGGTGCCGACGAGCAGCAGCGACGCGAAGAGGCCGAGGTCGCGAAGGGCCGTGGATTTGAGGGGAACCAGGGCGAGGAAAGCGCCCACCGTGGTGATGTTTCCGACCACCAGCGGCGAAACGATCTCACGGATAGCCAGCCGTTTATCGTTCTGATGGCCGACATGCGCGATGAGATGGAGCGGATAATTGACGGCGATACCGATGATCACGCTGGCGATGCCGATCACGATGATCGACACGCGGTCTCCGAAAAGGGCCATTCCGCCGAGGGCGAACAGGACGCCCCACCCCACCGAGAGGAAGATCAGGAGGATGTTCCGCAGCGAGCGGAAAGAATAGACGAGCAGCAGGACGATCAGGACGGCCGACAGGGCGATGGCCAGGATGCTGTCCTTCTTGATGCGGGACGAATTGCCCACCGCGATGGCGGGTCCGCCGGTGAAGTCGACCCGGACGTCGGGGTAATCCGCCTGCATCCTGTCGACGGCATCGCCTAGAAGGCCCAGCAGACGGGCGTTGCCGCTTGTCTCGCTGCTGCCGAAGGGCGACCGCATCCGGACGACGGCCCGGCTCATGTCCGGGGTGAAGGCGCATCCGTCCACCAGTGAGAATCCGAACGAGCCGCTTGCACGCTGCAGCCGCTGCAGGACGGGACTGAACAGGCCCAGCGGATCCCGCGACAGACTGCCCGCGAAGAGGCCGGAAGAAGGGAACATCAGCATTTCCCGGTCGGCGGCGAGGCGCGAAGGGATATATCCGGGCTCCGCCAGAAGACTGTCCATCCGGGCATAGTCCGCTTCCGTCAGGAAATACGGGACATTCTCCTGCACGAACGCGCTCAGCTCCAGGAACGAATCCACATCGTAATGGCACGACAGATCGTCGCACCAATGCTCCGTATCCGTCGCATGCACCGCCTCCTCAAAAGCGTCGATCGCCTCCACGGTACGGTCGGCATCGCCGGGATTGGAGAACAGGATATAAAGGTCTTCCGCGCCAGAAATGTTCTGGTAAACGGACATATGCTCCCGTTCGGTCGTCCCGAGCGGCAGGAAGTCGCTGATATCTTCGCTGAATCGGATCGTCAGGACAAGACCGGCGAGAAGGGCCGTCATGAGGATCAGCGACACCCGCCTCACCCACTTGTGACGCGCCAGAAAGTCATATATCCCGGTAATACTCATACGTGCTGCTCCATTTCGTCCGCAATCTCCGCGAAACGGGTCCGATACCATTTCCTGAGCCGCGAGGCCTGCTCCCGCGGGGTTTCACCGCACTGCAGGAGCGCTTCGGGCGTAATCCGCTCCCCGATCTCGATCCGGACCGGCCAGCGGCGGATCGACCGTCCGTGCTTCGGCAGCGCCCTCCCGGTTCCGTAAAGCACAACGGGCAGAATGTCGGCATCCAGTTCCCGGGCCAGCACGAAAGCGCCCTGGTGGAAGCGGCCGATGCCCTTCCCGTCCAGAGCACGCGTACCTTCGGGGTATCCTGCCACGATGTAGCCGCGGGCCGTGAGTTCGCGGGCCTTGGCGATCAGTTCGTCCGGGCCGCCGGAAGCGCGGAGATAATCGGCATTCCGGATGACATAGCCGTAAAAGGGATTCTTCCAGACCCAGTCCGTCGTCACCAGCACCATCCTGGGCGACAGCGCCAGGAGGGGAAGGATATCCAGGTGCGACTGGTGGTTGCAAAGCAGGATCGCCGGACGCGAGAAATCCTCGCCGGAGGGATTGTGGAGCGTATATTTCAGACCGGGCCATCCCAGGCGGAATACCGCGAAACGGGCCAGCCGATGGATAAATCCGTGCACTTTCTCTTTCTTCCGCGGCGATTTCCCGCCGAAAGTGAGATACAGGAAGACGGCGGGGGTGACAAAGAAAAAGGTCACGACCGCGAAAGTCGTAAATCCCAGGAAGAACTTGAGGAACCGGTATACGGTCCGTCCGATCGTCAGCGGCAGCCCGTAGACCAGTGCCAGGATGCACAGGACCGTATTGAGCAGTGTAATCCGGAGGAAATCCCTCCCGGGACGGAAATGCGACACGCGCTCCTCCCGGGGCGGATAGTAGACACGCACGGGCAGACTCTTCAGCGGGGTTCCGTGCCAGGCCGAAAAGACCAGCAGCTCCAGTTCCGCCTCATAGCGGGATGTAAGAAGCGACAGGCCGTGCAGATGCCGGAGCGGATAGAGCCGGTAGCCCGTCTGGGTATCCCTGAGCGGCCGGAGGGTCTGGACGAAGAACCAGAAATTGCTGAAGGCGTTGGCAAAACGGCTCCCTCCGGAGCGTTCGGCATCCTTCAGCCCCTGCCGCTCCCCTACGATGAGCGCCCCGGGATGCGCCCGGTTGGCCTCGAGGAAAAGCGGAATGTCTTCGGGATAATGCTGTCCGTCTGCGTCGAGCGTGATGGCGTAAGCGAATCCCGCCTCCAGGGCCGCCCTGAAGCCGGCCTTCAGTGCCTTGCCCTTTCCCCCGTTCCGGGAAAGGACGATCCGGCGCACGGGCATCTCCAGGAGCAACGCCTCCGTCCCGTCCGTACAGCCGTCCAGCACCACGAAAACGTCCGCGCACTGCTCCCGCGCCCGCGAGACGACATCCGCGACGGTCCCGGCATTGTTGTAGGTCGGGATCACCACGCAGACGCCTCTGCGGCGGAGGGCTTCCTGCCCGGGCGTCAGGACTTCCGGCATAAAACGCTGAGTTTGGCGATGACGGATTCTCCGGAGGTCAGCACGCACTGGGCCTCGACGGCATCCCCTTCGCGCTGAATGTCCCGGAAGCGCCAGACGATATCCTCCGCGACCCCGGGAACGAGGATCTGCAGGAATTTGACATTCTTGAAGCGCTCCACGCGAAGCGGCGTATCCAGGATCCGCGACAGGATCTGCACGGACATCTGCAGGATACAGACTCCGGGCGTGATCGGTTCGCCGGGGAAATGCGCCTGATACACAAGATGAGAGGGGTCCAGGTGGATCCCGCAGTCATATCCCCCGTCCGCTTCCCGGACGAAATCCACGTTGTACAAAGGCTTCATCGGCGCGTTATCTGGCTATTTTTGAATTCGATGAGGGTCACGTCCCCGGAGGCCTCGTCCATCTCGAAACGGGTCGCCTCAAGGGTATCGGCCTTATAGCGGATCTCCAGCGAAGTGAACATCCGCTTCATATCCCGCTTCAGCGGGTACATCTTCACGACAATCTCCCCGCCTGAAAGCGACGCCTCCGTGCGGAAGGCCGACTCGTCCGCGAGACCGCCCCCGGCGATGCTTCCGACGATCAGCCGGGCCATATCCCGGAACATCTTGTCCTTCCCCGCCTCGGCTGCGGTTCCGTCATAGACGAACTTTCTTGACGAGGGTTTCAGGTACGACCACTCCAGGTAATCCGGACTCCTGTAGACCATCCGTCCCGTCGAAACCGCCTTTTCGGCGAGCATCGCCGACTGACGGGTCTGCACGAAATCGCAGGACAGGCCGGAGATCCGCTTCCCCGCATCGACGATCCGGCGCTTCAGCGCGTCGGCGTCCTGAGCCCGGAGCGGACCCAGCGACAGCAGCAGCAGAAGGAGGACGGACAGGATGCGTTTCATTTGGCGATAAAATAACAGCCGGCCATAATCAGGAGCACGCCCAGCCATTTGGCGAGACTGACCGGCTCGTGGAAGAACACGATTGCAGCAATCATACCAAAGACATAACTGAGCGACACCATCGGATAGGCCATGCTGAACGGATAATGCTTGAGAATGTAGAACCAGAGGATGCTCCCCGCCCCGTAGCACAGGCCGCAGGCGGCGAACTGCCAGTTCACGAAGACGGATTTCCAGAACGGAAACGTCCAGGAGAAAGGCAGCATCCGCGCGAGGGCGAATTTCAGGAGAACCTGTCCGGAGGCCAACAGCAGACTCTGGACGACGGCGAGCGGTATCAGAAGTAAATTATGCATCCCGGGTAAGAATAACGGTTTCGGCGAAAAAGTCGGTGGTCACGCCATCGGCGCAATTCTCGTCAAACGAGCAGACCAGAACCGAGGCGGCCTCGCCCGAGGCGATGAGCCGCCGGGCATCCCGCATCGCCCAGAAGGTGGATTCCTCGCTCTGGGAATAGGTGCAGTTGTAGCCGTGGCACTTCGTCCGGATGGCGATGGCGGAGGCGATGGTGTTGTGCGTGCACATCATAAACAGCGTCGGCTTGAGCATCTGCTCTTTGTTGGCGACGATGTCGGAAAGGAACTGGGTGCTTGTCTCGAGCATTCCGGTCGAAGTCGCCGAGAGGATGGCCTCCGGCTTCTCCAGCCCGGCGGAGCGGAGCGCGCGGAAGGCCGACAGCAGGGCCGCCTTCATCAGTCTGCACATCCTGCGCGTCTCCATCGGGGTATAGAATTCGTTCAGCGAGGGAAGGTCTTCCGGGGTGTCAATCCGCACCCGGGCCGCCTCACGGACGCCATAGGAATCCGTGCAGGACAGCATACGCTCCTGCAGGCTGAATATCATCGACGAGTCGTTGCCTCCGAAGCCGAAGGCGTTGCACATTACGTTCTCCAGACGGACGCCCGTATGGCCCGGGGTCGGAACGGCGCCGCCCGGAATGGGTCTGGACCATCCCAGCGAGGCGGGCGTGAAGCCGCCGCGCATCGCCAGCACGCAGATGACCGCCTCGATCGATCCGGAAGCGGAGGTCGTATGGCCCGTATAGGACTTGGTGGAGGACATCTCCGGGATCGCTTCGCCGAAAACGCGGTGGAAAGCGTTGCTCTCCGCGACGTCATTGTCAGGCGTAGCGGTGCCGTGCGCATTGATATACCGGATATCCTCCGGCACGAGTCCGGCCCGGTCGAGGGCTCCCGTCATCGCCAGGAAGGCCCCGTCCCCGTCCGCGGATGTGGCGGTCTGGTGGAAGGCGTCGCAGCGGTTGGCATAACCCGCGATATAGGCCATCGCACCGGGAGCATTCTTCTCCAGCACGACATAGGCCGCCCCTTCGCCGAGGTTGAGTCCGGCGCGGGTGTCATCGAAAGGACGGCACCTTTCGTGGTCGAGGATCATCAGCGAATTGAACCCGTTGAGATGGAACTTGCTGAGTCCCTCGGTCCCGCCGGCCACCACGAGGTCGACCTCGTCGCGGAGCAGCATCTCCGCCCCGATCATCAGCGCGTTGAGCGCCGAGGAGCAGGCCGTCGAGATCGTGCAGCAGGATGCGGATTCCAGACCGGCGTACCGGGCCGTATCCTGCGTGCTCTTGCCGCATTCGTTGCCGCGCGGAATCCCGGGATCCATCCCGCCGAGTTTCTCGAACTGGACCTCGGTCACGTCCATCACGCCCACCGTCGTCCCGGAAATCAGGGCGACCCGCTTCCCCGAGACATCCCGGATTCCGGCATCCGCTAGGGCTTCCTTCACCGCGATCGCGCCCATCAGGGCGGTCCGGCTCGCAAGCGGTTCGTCGACGCCGAGCATCTCCATCATCTCGGCGGTCGACATTTTGATCTCGCCGACGGGGAGCTCGGTGTGCAGGGAGGGCAGGTAACGGAGCGGTCCGATGCCGGATTCCTTCCGGAGCAGGGCGTCACGCACCTCACCGGCGTTGTTGCCGATAGCGCAGATGATGCCGAGGCCGGTGATGCCGATGGAGGCCGCCATTACTTCGTACGGTGCTTGGAAACGTAATCGGCGATGGTCGCGACGCTCTTGAAGACTTCCTTGCCTTCGGCGGCGTTGGCGAGCTTGATGCCGTAGTTCTTGTCGAGGATGACGATCAGCTCGAGGGCGTCGATCGAGTCCAGCCCGAGGCCTTCGCCGAAGAGCGGGTCATCATTGCCGATGTCTTCCGGGGTCATTCCCTCCAGGTTGAGGGCGTCTATGATCTGAAGTTTAAGGGTGTGGATCAGTTCTTCCATAATTTATTGCGTAGTAATTATTTGTAAATCGGCTTCATAGGCGTCCGGCTCGGGGCAGTCCACCCAGCCGGTCACCATTGTGAAGGGACCCTGCGCGGCAAGCGTGGCGGCGGTGATGTCCGCCATCAGGGCCTCGTTCTTTTCGGGGAGAATGAGGAATGTCGTCTCCCCCTTGACGCGGTAGCGCGAGGCGATCTCGCCGACGACCACATTGGGGAGCGTGTTGATACAGACGGCCGGGGAAGGATAGAATCCGCCCTCGCCGGTATAGGTCGCGATATGCTTGCGGTCCGCCAGAATGGAGCCCGTCCGGTTGAACAGGAGAATGCCGAGCTCCGTCGGCTCCGCCTGCATATCCTTGAGGAGCAGGCCGACGCCGAGATAGGTCAGCCGGCTGAACGGGTCCATCTTGAAATAGCGCGGATTGTCGCCGAGCCGCTGTTTGTAGAGCGCCGTCAGCATCTCCTGCCCGGTCCCCTCCACAGGGATCTCCGTCCCGTCGATCTCCAGCCGTCCCGGACTCATCTTCAGCCGACGCACCACGGTCGGCGAACCCGCCGAACCGGCATCCCCGGCCAGGGGGTTCCCGCCTTTCACATACAGCGCCGCACCATTGCACCCGCCGAAACCCGACGCAATCTTCAGCAGCGTCCGCTTCGCGGTCTTCCTTTCGGCGTCGCTGATATCGATCCTTCCGCTGACGCCGGTCTCCTCGAATCCGCCCGCCGGAAGGATGACGCCCTCATCCAGGGCGTGCAGGGCCAGCACGGACTCCAGGATGCCGCAGGCGCCCATCGTATGCCCGAACCAGGCCTTGTAAGACGACACGGGCAGATCGCTCAGATGCGCGGCCGCGAGGGCCTTCGATTCCATCTCGTCGTTGAACATCGTGCCGGTTCCGTGGACGGAAACCGTCGCCAGATCCGAAAGATCCCGACCGGCCAGGGTTTTCTCGATGACCCGCCGGACGCCGTCGCCCGTCGGATCGGGAGCGCTGACGTGATAGGAGTCATTGTCGAGCCGGCCGTCGACGAGATGCCACGCGTCCGGACCGGCGGTCCTTCCGAGAATCACCGTCGAGGCGCCTTCCCCGAGATTGAGCCCGAGCCGTTCGATGTCGAAGGGACGGCAGACCGTCGGCGAAAGGGACTGGAAAGAATGGAACACCGCCACGATGAAGGGCGAAAGCGTATCGGCCCCGCAGACTATGGCCGTGTCGTATGCGCCGGAAGCGATCATCCGGTCGGCGAGCAGCTGGGCTGTCACGCCCGATACGCAGGCGTTGCAGGCGACGACCGGTTCGGACACCATCCCGAGGAAGCGGGCGATCTTCCGGGCGGAGTCGCCGTAGTTCCGGAAGTCGCCGTCCGTCCCGGGCTCAGCGGAAAGTTCATCCACATTGCCCAGCGTGGTGCTGAGGACCAACAGGGTGCGCGGCGAGGCGACATCCGCCCCGCAGTGGCCGAGGGCCTCCTGCACGGAGCGGATGACCATCGATTCGAACCACGAGAATCCGGGCACCCGCAGCGCGGCCCGCTGCTCCTCCGTAAAACATCCCGCGCAGAAGCGGATCGGAAGCCCTTTCCAGTCAGAGAGGTATTTCTGGGCCGCTTCGCCCCGGCGGACGGCCGCGTAGTTTTCGGCCGTCGTCAGTCCGATCGGAGAGGTGATATTCGTTGCGAGAATGTCCGTCATAGCAGTCCGACTTTTGTTTTCCACTCCTCATAGAAGGCCGGAGAATCCCACAGGAGACTGCCCTCCAGGTCCGTAAACACCTGCACGGAACTTGCCGTCAGGACAACGTCTCCGCTGTCCGCATCGACGATCTCATAATCAAACAGGATCTTGGCCGCCGCGCAGGGACGGTATGTGATGCGCACGACGGGATGCATTCCGTAACGGAGCGGACGGCGGTAGGAGAGATGGAGGTCCACCACCGGCGCGGCCGTGCGATTGTCGATGTACAACTGATACGACAGGCCGAACTTCGCCCCGAAGGCCTCCCGGGCGTCCTCCAGATAGACCGGATAAGCGCCGTGCCATACGACGCCCATCATATCCACCTCGTTGAACCGGATAGCGACCGGTTTCTCGAGGGTCAGTACCGGTGTCTTTTCAACCTGCATTTTTCACAGAGAGTTTAATCCGGGCCGTCGCCAGCGTGCGTTCGCCGCAGCGCACCGTCGCCCGGGCCATGGTCATTCCGAAAATCTCCTCTTCCACGTCGACGGTCGTCGTAATCACGGAACCCGCCTCGGCGAGACCGTAGACGACATATTCCCGTATGGCGCCGATGTAGCCGACCTCGACCGGCTTTTCGAGGATGTATTTGTTGTAGAATCCGATCCGGGCCGCACAGGTCTGGGCGATGTTCTCCATCATCCCGAAGGCGGAGAAGAATCCGTCCTCGACGAAGAGGTTGTCGGGGCGGACAGGGGTCTCGGTGGTCGAGGTGTCCAGTGCGAAATGCATCAGCGTGCCGACCATCACGAAGGGCTCCTGCTGGGGCAGGACGCCGTGGATGTCGATCGACTGCACAAATGCGTCTGTCGCTTCGGAGAGTGTCATTGCGCCCAGAAATCAAAAAAGTTAAACCACTGGAGCGGATACTCCCGCACCCGCTTCTCCAATTCCGCCACGTAGGCTTCGGAAAGTTGCCGGATCTGTTCCCTGCGGGGAAGCGACCGGTCGTACGGAAGCTCCGTCAGATAGATCTTGTACTGCTTCGGACCGCCTTTCATCACATTCACGGCCAGGACATCCACCCCGCGCATCGTCGCTACACTGAACGGCCCCTGCGGGAAGGAAGCTTCGCGTCCGAAGAACGGAACCTTGACGACCTTGGATCCCTCCAGAAAGCGGTCCGAGGGGAAACTGACAATGTCGCCCCGGCAGAGAGCCTCGTCTATGGCAAAAAGGTAGCTCATATCCGGAGTCAGTTCGATCATCCGGATGTTAGTCTGGGCGAAAAGTTCGCTGCGACCCGCCATCACGGAAGCCTTCTCCCCCGCGAAAACCACCGGGCAGATGGCCTTGCGGTCTGAGACAATGGAATAACCCGCCATCTCGTAATTGCCGATGTGGGAACTCAACTGCACAAATCCCGCTTCCCGCGCGGCCATCTCCTTAAAGGCGTCGTGCCCGACGATTTCCACGTCGAAATGCCGGCCGGCATACATCGCAAAGCGGTCGATGACCACCTGGGAGAACAGGCAATGGTTGCGATAGGTAGACCAAAGGGCCTTCCACCAGCCATAGCCCATCGCGTCGCGGTAGAAACGCATCGCCGTCCGGCGGCTGGGGCGGAAGAGCACGCACCACGGGATGATGAACACGTCGGAGAAAATATAGAACACACGGACATCGATGAAGCGCAGCAGTCCGATCAGACTGCGATGCATCCATCCATTCCCGTGCGTTGCACCTTCCCAGCGACGCTCACCCATATCCGCTACCCGATTTTTCCCTCGATGTAGTCACAGAAGTCGGAGAGCGTCCTGATCCCCTTCATCTCCTCCTGCCGGATCTTGAAGCCGAACTGCCTGTCGACCAGCACGACGATGTCCACGAAATCGAGACTGTCGATGCCGAGGTCTTCCTTGAGGCGGGCCTCCGGGACGATCTTCTCCTCGTCGATTTCAATGTCTTCGATCAGGAATTCCCTGACTTTGTTTTCTATTTCCGTTCTTTCCATAAATCTATAATTTCTTGAGAATAAGCGCGCTGTTGGTACCTCCGAAGCCGAAGGAATTGCTGAGGACGACATCCAGGGGCGTCTCCACGGTCTCCCGGGCGAAGCGGAGCGTCGCGGCCGCCTCGTCGGGGTTCTCCAGATTGAGATTGGGCGCGACGAAACCGTGCCGCATCATCAGCAGCGAATACACCACCTCGCTGGCGCCGGCCATCCAGCATTCGTGGCCGGTCATCCCCTTGGTGCTGCTTACCAGGGCGTGCTCCCCGCCGAAAAGGGCCGTGAGGGCCTGCGCCTCGCACAGGTCGCCCTGCTGCGTACTGGTCGCGTGGGCGTTGACGTAATCGATCTGAGAAGGCTTCATCCCGGCGTCCTGCAGCGCACGGCTCATCGCACGGACACACCCTTCGGCGCTGGGCTGGCTGATCTTCGGCATCCCGTTGGACGAGAATCCGTAACCGACCACCTCGCCAAGGATCTCGGCGCCGCGGGCCACGGCGTGCTCATATTCTTCCAGCACGAGGGCCGCCGCGCCGCCGCTCGGGACGAGGCCGTCGCGGTCGCGGTCGAAGGGACGGCTGGCCCGCTCCGGGTCGGACATCCGCCGGGAGAAGGCGCCGAGGGCGTCGAAGGAGGCCATCGAATAGTAGTTCGTCTCCTGGGCGCCGCCGCAGAGGATCAGGTCCTGCAGGCCGCTGCGGATGAACATATAGGCCAGGCCGATGGAATGGCTTCCGCTGGCGCAGGCGGCGCTGACGGTGAAATTGATGCCCCTCAGCCGGAAGATGGTGCTGATATTCATGTTCACGGTCGAATTCATCGACTGGAAGATGTAGGACTGGCCGAGGAGTTCGGTGTCGTGCTTTTCCTGCATCAGGCGGTCGGTCTCGATGACCGGTTTCGCGGAAGAATCGTTGCCGAAAATGCATCCCGCTTCGTTCTCCGCCAGGTAGGCCTCGTCCAGCCCGGCCATCTGCAGGGCCTGGGTGCTGGCCATATAGGCGTATTCCGCCTCCTCGGAGAGGCCGCGGCGGAGATGACGGTCCAGCAGACCCTTCATCTCGGGTCTGGGGACAATGCCCGTCAGAGCCGACTGGAAGCCGTACGCGAGCCGCTCCGGCTCCAGGCCGATGCCGGATTTGCCGGCATAGAGCGATGCGCGCACCTCCTCCGGTCCGGTCCCGATGCAGGACCAGATTCCCATTCCCGTTACGACTACCCTTCTCATTTTCTTGTCAATAAGCAGTAAACTTACAAATATATTGAATTTTATTCGTTTTATCAAAATAAAAGCAAATCCCCGTCCTTATTTTATTTTTAGTTATCTTTGTAGGCTTGATACATTTCAATTGATTGAATATGGCCCCCGATACCTTCGAAGATATCCGCCCGTACACCGACGCCGAAATCCCCGGCGCGATGCGGCGCCTGACCGCCAACCCGGCCTTCCCGATGCTCTCCGCCTGGCTCTTCCCGGAGCGGAGCGTAAACGAAATCCGCGACATTCTCCTGTCGGCCCGGTCCGTCACGGACTTCCAGCAGACCTTCATGGTACCCTGCGTCAAGTCCATCATCGACAAGACCACGGACGGCGTCACCTTCTCCGGCCTCGAGAAACTCGACAAGGGCAGGAAATACCTCCTCGTCTCCAACCACCGGGACATCGTCCTCGACGCGATGATCATCACCTGGCAGATGTTCCTGGAGGGTTTCGGCACGCCGGAGATTACCTTCGGCGCCAACCTGATGCAGGGCGAACTGGCCATCGACTTCGGCAAGTCCAACAAGATGTTCAAGGTCGAGCGCCCCTCGACCACCACCTCCCCGCGGGAATTCTTCGCCTTCTCGCAGCGTCTCTCGGCCTACATCCGCCAGACCCTTACCGTCAAGGGCGAGCACGTGTGGATCGCCCAGCGCAACGGGCGCACCAAGGACGGGGACGACGCCACCGACCAGGGCATCATCAAGATGTTCGGGATGTCGGGACCGGACGACAAGATCGAAGCCCTCGCGGAGCTGAATATCGTTCCCGTAGCCGTTTCCTACGAATGGGAGCCCTGCGACATCCTGAAGGTTCTGGAGACCTACGAATCCGCCCAGCGGGGCGCTTACACCAAGAAGCCGGGCGAAGACCTCAACAGCATCATGACGGGGATCAGCCAGCCCAAGGGCCGTGTCCACTTCGAAATCTGTGACCCCGTCCGCAAGGAAGAGCTGCTCGCCCTCGACAATTTCACCCGCAGCCGGTTCAACAAAGAGGTCGCCGAACTGCTGGACCGCCGGATTCTCGGCGGCTACCGGCTCTGGCCCACGAATTACCTCGCCCACGACCTGCGTTACGGCCAGGGAAAATTCCGCGACAAGTACACGCCGGAACTGAAGCAGCGGTTCAAGGAACGGCTCCAGTCCCTCGCGAAATTCGACAATTATGACGTCGACGCCCTCAAGGATCTGATGCTTACCATCTACGCCACCCCGGTCGACCGCGTTTGCGGAATCACCAAAAAGTAACTACCTTTGTAGATTACGATGAAGG
>JAEEGG010000765.1_pt1 | contig 94526 bp, 74 predicted proteins | sample 9134161 | NCBI WGS metagenome assembly JAEEGG01 (sample SAMN16246543, study PRJNA631951) | gut metagenome | biome: gut microbiome; feature: rumen; material: CR-attached | host: Bos | place: Iran: Karaj | collected 2018-10
ATGACAAGTGCAAAGATGACTGCTCAGGAAACAAATGATTACTATTCTAAAAGAGACTGTGTTGAAAAAACATTTCAAGCTCTGAAAAGCCATCTTGGTATGGATAAGATTGGTGTTACCACTGAAGAAGCAATGCATGGCAAGGGACTCGTCTGGTTTGTTGCATCGATATTACATGCAATACTTTTTAACAAAACGTCAGCACTTAGAACTACTGAAAGAAAATGTTTTACTGTTCCTGCAATGATAGATCAATTAGAAGCAATTAAAGCTGATAAAAACCTGTCAACAGGAAAGAGAGAGCGAAGATATAAACTGACGAATAAACAAAAGCAAATACTCAATTTCTGGGATCTTGATGAAGTACAAATCGATCAGAAAATTGCTTCAATATCGGAGTAGATACTTCAGATCCTTGTCATCCATAACGTACTCCAGTAACATCTACTTATATGCTAAGAACCGATGTAAATAAAGCCTCAGAAAAAATTTTTTTTGTTATGCGAGGTGATAAAACCAAAGAAGTTAGGGAATCTAATGATACAGTTCAGCTATTGCTTGAGCAAAGTGCTCAAGATTTGGGATATGTATACAAAAGGAAAAGGGATACTAGTACATCTTCAAATATAATACCATCAACTGTTGCCGCAGAAGCTGTTCTGTCTGTTTGGAGAAAGTCACCGCATCTTGCCAGATACAAGAAATCTGAGATGTTTGGATCATTTTACAAGACAATATTTCATGATTTGAATGCTGCTCAGATGATAATTGCTGTTATTATATTCAGACACTGCGATTCTGTTAGAAAACGGATTTCAGAGGATAAGGATATATTGACAATGCGTTCCTATGATAATTATTTCGTTTCCTGCATGGTTGGAACAAGATTATTACATGATTTGAATATGGATCTAGACAGACTGACGCATATTAATTTTGAAAGTGTTCGAGATTATTTTAATTCCGAGAAGCACAACCTGGTAGCATGGGCAGAAGAAAAACTAAAAAATGTTCTCGAGGAGTATTTTAATCTTGGTGAAGGGCATTCTATTTCAGAAATAGACGGAAGAACAGTGGCGGCTGCATTTAGAAGATTCGATATTGTTGAAATGTGTCTGAGAAATCCCGAATGGTGGAAAAATAATCTATCATAGTCTGTAACGATGATCTGGTGTACTCCTTCTTTGCTTGACGGCTCTTTTTTCTGTTCCTGCTGTGTTTCCGGTGCAGTCCTTCGCTCTCCTCGAGTTCTGTCATCCTTTTCCTGCGGGTTGTCCTTCGGGATGTTTTCCTCCACCTGTTTAACCGCAGGTTTAAGACAACCGGTACAGCGTTAATGTCGTTGTGATTAATCCAGATCTAAAATTTGCGACCAGTGTGGTAGAATAACCAATTATTACAAAATAATTTGCACGGACACTCTATTTATACTTCGGTTTTGCCGGTGACCCTGCGATGATCTCAAGAATGTTTGTCTTATATCTGCAGAGTTGATGACAGGTTTTTCGTTTTATTCCCAGCCTTGCTCTGCCGAGACCGGTGCTTTTTCACAAATGATAGCCGATATTTTTAATGCTTCTGTCTAAGGGTAGTTATGGATCTGTATTTGGATTTGATGCTTGTCATTCCTCTGATTGTGGCTGTTGTTTATCTTTCTGTTAAGAATTTTAAATTAAGAAAGCATATTGCAGATTTGGATTACCGTGTCCGGGCCTATGAAGAGATCATGAACCACACGCGCGATATCGTCTGGCTGAAAGGTCTGGATCTTAAACTGCAGTTTGTTAATAAGTCCTATTATCACCTTTTTCCTCTTATAGATAATTTTATCGGTCTGACAGATGATGATCTTGTTGATAAATTTCTGGCTGACGGGTACAGACGTGATGATGAGTATGTTATCAAAACAGGAAAGGAATACAGATATCAGGAAAATGACAAGGGAAATGTCTGGTTTGAAACCGTGAAGCTTCCTGTCAAGGATGAATTAGGAAAGGTTACCGGCTGTGCCGGAATTGCACACGACATAACAGATCGGAAGGAGAAGGAAATCAAGATTTATGAAATGGAGCATCTTGATTATCTTACCGGTCTTGGCAACAGGCAGTCTCTTGTTTTAACCTATCCTAAAATTCTGGAAGCGGCACTCAATGCCGGCGTTGATACGTATCTCATCATGGTGTGTATGGACAATTTTAAAATGATTAATGCGTCATATGGATTCATGGCCGGAGATGAGATCCTCAGACAGTTTTCCTGCAGATTAAGAACGTTTATAAATAATCTGAAAAGCAAGGTTGCAAGAGTAGGCGGAGATGAATTCTGCATTGTAATTGAAAATCATCATCATAATTTCAATATTACCGAAGCAGTGGAAAATCTGAGACGGATTATAGACGAGCCTTTTGATTTGAACGGCTCTCTTATAAACATAACCTGCAGCATCGGAATCAGTACGGCACCGGGTGACACAAAGAATTTTGAAGATATGTTCAAGTATGCAGAAATCTGCATAAGACTGAGCAAAAAGAAGGGACGTCATATTGTGATGTATTATTCGGATATCGCCGGAAGTGTTGAGGCTCGGAATGTCAAAATTGAGTGTGAAATGCTGGGTGCCATCAAGAATGGAGAGTTCAAGGTTGTCTATCAGCCTAAAATCAATGCAGATGACAACACTCTTCTTGGCACGGAAGCATTAATCAGGTGGCATAATTCGACTCTCGGTGACATCGAACCGAGGGAGTTTATTCCTCTTGCTGAAGAAAATGGTGTAATAATCGAGATGGGGTACTGGATTATAGAAAAATGTATAACCCAGAATCTCGAGTGGGGAGCCTGCGGCTACGACATGAAACCTATATCTGTCAATCTTACAAAAAAGCAGTTCCTTGATCCGAATCTGATAAGTGCTGTTGCAGGACTCTGCTCAAAATATAATTATCCAACCGGTCTTATTGAATTTGAGACAACTGAAAGCATTTTCTCTGCGGATTATCCTCTTGCCAAAAAAACTGCACAGGCTCTTCATGAACTAGGCATAAGTCTTACTCTTGACGATTTTGGCACAAGCTTTTCCAACATGATTGAGATTACGTCCATGTGCATCAATACTCTTAAACTCAAGCGTAACTTTGTGAGAGATATTGACAGTAATCTCGGCAAACAGGAGGTTGTGCGGACCCTTTACAATCTGAGCAAACGTTTTGATTTGCATTTGATAGCCGAGGGGGTTGAGACCAGCCGTGAATTTAACAAGATCACCGGTATCGGTATAAAGTCGATTCAGGGTTTTTACTATTCCCGACCGCTTCCTCCTAATGAGTTTGAACAGTATATCGGAGACAGGAGATTCTGATTTAGATTGCTGATCTGACTGTTCAAAAAATAGTCTTTTGTTTTATCTTTAGGCAGCAAATGATATAATCACACATCATATTGTGGTTCGAAAGGATCAAACTTATATCGGAAATCTGCTTCTGCTGATTTCCGTCAGTTTTTGACAGGGTGAGAGTAAGATCTTGCCTTTTTGTTTTTTTTTGGATTTACCTGGTGCTGAGCAATGGCTGAAAAAAATACCTTCGTTACATATGAAGATATTCCTTATGAATTTTCTGAATTGAACTGGAGAGCTTTTCTTGATTCCCCTAAAAATATTGACAGAATAAAAGAACTGAAGGCTACTATAAACAAAGTCAGCAAGCAGTCATCATTTAAATCTGTGAATGTTCCGTATTCCATTGAAGGTATCATTAAGGATAAGGCTAAACATTATTCGTGCACGGTGCGTGATTTTCCGTCAGAATATAATGACGGACCCCATATAAGCTGCTGCTGTGACTGCAACAAAAACAGTCGCTATTTCTGGGGAAGATTCAGTGATGATCTGTGCATTCACGGATATGCTCTTCTTCAGGAGTATGAAAAGCAGTACGGAAAAATTCTTTGCCCTGAATCCTTTTCGGAACACAGAAAAAGAGCTACTGAGGAGGCCTGCAGAATAAATCTGGAAACTCTGAAAAAAATAAAATCTCAGTACAGTATTGAGCCGCTGAATCCGTTGGAGTCGAATCTGTTCAAAAATAGAAAGCAGAGCGGTTATCTTATTTTTGATTTTAGACGTGAACTTGAACGCAGTGTCACCTGTAGGGAGGCCATTGATACCGCAGAGAAAATGATTGATCAGAGAGATGAATTCAGAGAGGTTCTTATAAGAAATCCAAAATATACACAATATCTAAATGAATCTTTCGTAACTCTTTCTGCGACTGTGTATGTATACCGCAAAAATCTTCATGACGGTTACAGAACATACTATGAATATTATGTTTATCTGTCCTCAAACGGCTTTGAGTGGTCTTCCGATATTGATAAGGCTTTGTATCTTGATTACGGTAATCTTACAGATCCAGCGTTCAAGCAGAACTTATTTCTGAATGAGTATCAGCTTGCCGCCATCAAACTTCTCTGGGATTATGTCGATGCAAATCCTGCTCCGCTTACAGTTAATCACAAACTTACAGAAAATTTTATGACATCGGCTCATTCCGCTATCGAAGCTGTTGATGACGATGAACCTGATAACTGGACTGACAGTTATCTGAAGGACGTTCGTATTTATCCGCGTATTACTGTTGAGCGTAAGACATTTACTCTGTCATTCCGAGTCGCTCTTGGCAAGGGAAAGGGATGTATCCTTAAGGATTTTTCATCGTTCAGATCTGCATATAACGATAGCCAAACCTTTGCTGCATCAAAATCTCTTCTGATTGATTTTTCTCAGTATGATTTTGAGTCGCAGAGTCTTAGGTATTACAAACTGATGGACAGCAGATACAATGAATCCAAATCAATTCTTCATTCCTTTAAGAATCTGTCTGATTACGCTGAACAGCTTGAACCTGATTACAATCTGCCTCTTCAGGGCAGACTGCTTGATGAATTTTATGAAATAGCCTGTGACTGTCAGGCCGATGTTAATGACAAATCTCTTTCCAGTAAAAATTACACTGTAGAGGTAGGAGACTACGAAGTTAATTTTCTTATAAATATCAAACCTTACAAGGACGTGAACGGTGGTTTTCTCGGGATTACAGTCACAGGTGAGGCTCCGCGACTTTTAGATGGTGAGGATGGCAGACACTATGTTCTGACACCAACCTGCTTTACATCTCTTGACGATGATGAATTTGAACTTCTTTATCCGTTTTACAATGCAGGAGGAGGATACGATAATTTTAATCTGATCATAGTCAAGGATGAACTTAATGATTTCTTCTGCCGTATCCTTCCTCATCTGAAGGAGAGTGATCTGTTTACCATATCGGTGGCGGAAGAGGAACTGATTAAGGATCAGCTTGCTCCGGAGCCAACATTTGATTTTTACGCACTTATCGGAGATCCGAAGAAGTCATCGAAAAATATTTCCTATCCGATCAGTATTGAAGCGTCAGCCGACTATGAGGGAACAAAGTATCCGCTGACTGTTTCAAAAGAGGGGCAGACAGCACGGGATATCAATTATGAAAAGCAGATACTTCGTCGAGCCTCATGGCTGTTTCCAGGATTGAAGCTGAAGAATAATGTTATCAGCGGCGAGTTTGATGAGGAACAGTTCTGCGATTTTATAAGTACGGTTATTCCACGTCTTGAAAAAATAGGTACAGTTACCTCAAACAAGGATCTGGATGCCTATACCATAGTAAGGGACGTGCCTGTTAAACTGGGCATATCTGTGGATACGGATCTGCTGGACATCAACATAACATCCTCAAAGTTCAACAAGAAGGAACTTCAGGCAGTTCTGGAAAGTTATACTGCCAAAAAAAGATGGTACAAGGTTTCCGACACCGAGTTTGTTGATTTGAGTACTTCAAAGGAACTGGAGGAAATCCTTTCAATTCTTGAGTCTGTAGATCTTCAGCCGGCTGACGTGCTTCATAACAAGGCCAAACTGCCGCTGTTCAGAGCTCTTTACCTGGATAAGCTGATGTCGCAGCATAACAATATGCTTATATCCAGGGATCAGACTTTCCGCCGTATAATACGAAACTTCTCTTCAGTCGCTGACGCCGATTATGAAGTCCCTGAAAATCTGAAGCCGGTGCTTCGTGAATATCAGGTTTACGGATACAAATGGCTGCAGATTATTTCTCATGCCGGATTTGGAGCCATACTGGCTGATGATATGGGCCTTGGAAAGACCGTACAGCTGATTACTGTACTCCAGGCACAGATTGACGAAAAGAAAAAGACGGGGGCAGGAAGTCTTTCCCTGGTGGTTTCGCCAGCATCCCTTGTTTATCAGTGGGCAGAGGAAATACAGAAGTTCTCCGCTAATATCGTGGCCGTACCGCTTACCGGCAATGCTGCCAGCCGCAAGGAGCAGCTTGCAGCACCGGGTGAAACAAATCTTTTCATCATTTCCTATGAGCTTTTGAGCAGGGATATAACTCTGATGAAGGATCTTGTTTTCGATATGGTGATTCTGGATGAAGCTCAGAAGATTAAAAATCACAAGGCTGCGTTCACAAAGGCTGTGAAGGGTCTTAATGCAAAAGCACGTATTGCTCTGACAGGTACACCTATTGAGAACCGTCTGACTGAACTCTGGAGTATTTTTGATTTTATCATGCCGGGCTTCCTGTACGGAGTATCTGACTTTACCCGCCGGTTTGAAACACCGATTTCAAAGTTACACGATCCGGCGGCCACGGAAAAACTCAAGAGCATGACATCTCCGTTTATTCTTCGTCGTAAAAAGACTGATGTGCTTAAGGATCTTCCAAGCAAGATGGAGGAGGTTGTCTATACCCGCATCTCAGGACAGCAGCAGAAACTGTATGATGCCCAGGTTTTGAAGATGAAGAAGATAATCAAGACATCGGACAACAAGGGTGAGGATAAGATTAAGATCCTTGCTGAACTTATGCGGATCCGCCAGATCTGCTGTGACCCTTCTCTTGTTTTCGAGGATTACAATGATGTGAGTGCCAAGAAGGATGCGTGTCTGGATCTTATTGAAACTGCCATTGACGGTAATCATCGCTGTCTGGTGTTTTCTCAGTTCACTTCCATGCTGGAAATCCTTGAGAAGGAGCTTGCAGCCAGGGAAATTTCCTTCTACAAAATTACCGGATCAACTCCAAAGGAAAAGAGAAGCAGGCTGGTCCATGATTTCAATGACGGAAATGTTCCTGTATTCCTGATTTCTCTCAAGGCCGGCGGAACCGGACTTAATCTTGTGGGTGCCGATACGGTTATCCATTATGATCCCTGGTGGAATCTTGCTGCCCAGAATCAGGCAACAGACAGAGCTCACCGCATAGGACAGACAAAGAATGTTACAGTCTATCGTCTGATCCTGAAGGATACAATTGAGGAGAAGATTCTGAATCTTCAGCAGACAAAGAAGGATCTTGCGGATGCAATACTCGAAGGAGAGCAGCAGTCGCTTATGAGTCTGTCTACGGATGAACTGCTGAATCTCCTTTCGTAGCAGTCATTTAAATTTTGATATGCGGCAGGATCCAATGATTCCTGCTGTTTTTTTTATACTTTGTTTTGATGTATGATAAAAACGTCTTTTTCTTCGGAGTCAGAGAAGCGTGGCTTAATTAACTACCGGAACTGGATTTTCTTCTGATATGATTTCTCAAATTAGAGATGGTGGGAAACTGTTCCGCCGCTGATTGTTCCGGTCTTTCTTGCCATACTCTGATGTGATTAAATCGTTTCATATAAATCTTAGGTTCGGAAACACGCTACCCCTTGGGTGGTGGTAGGAGAGTCGTACTCCTTTCTCGACCTGGAGTTTCCTTGTATCTCTGAATATAATGATGACCGCATTGGATTTATGAATCTGTACCGCATGGGATTCAACTATCTCGAAGATAGTCAGGTACCTGATACAGTTACAGCTGGGTAAATCTTTGCTGTAAAGGGTTTGTCAGCCACCCTGTGATGTAGCGCCATTTTAGATAGCAATATCTATCGGGGTTAAAAGTTCGGAGACGCAACGCGTTACGAAGACTGGGCAGTTACAAGCCCATTTCCTTTAGGTGATGGGTAGTTGACCAACTAAAACAGCGTCAGGACTTTGCAGTTCCTGACGCTGCTGTTTAGCGCAGTGTCATGACAGTTAATTTCAGAACCAGAAATCAGAACAGGTCGCTGGCTGATGGAACACCGCTTTCACTTCCTCCGCCGGAGTTCTGCTTACCGGAGTCATAGTTGAAATAACTGTTGCTGGCACCTCCGGTGAAAGCGGAGTGATCTGCCGGATTTGTTCCTATCTCAAAAAATTCGTTTCTGGCATTGCCTGCCCCGTCGCCGACGAAGAGACCTGTAGCTCTGTTGACTTTATGCGTAATAACGGTTTCAGGTCTGTATACAGGATTTTCCGGGAAATTCTTCATGTACGGAACCATGAAGTAGTTCCAGATGGGCTGTGCGGCCGTTGCTCCAGCCTCACGACCAAGACTTCTTGCATGATTGTCGAATCCTATCCATACACTTGTTACCACATCGGCATTGAATCCTGAGAACCAGCAGTCCTTTGAATTGTTGGTTGTTCCTGTTTTTCCGGAAAAATCCTTTCTGTTTGGCATTGCCTTGGCTGTGCGCCAGCCGGTACCGTTGAATCCGCTTAAGCCCCTGTCCGCTCCGCCGTATATGCCGGTATGCATCATTTCAGCTACAAGAAATGTGTTGGCATGAGACAGAACCTGCTTCGCGATACGGTGACCGTGACCGTCGGAATAGGCCTGAGGATCAAGAACATGGTCGTCGCATGTAGTGCAGGCAATTACAGGATTTGCTTCATAAAGCAGATTGCCGCTGTCATCTTCTATTCTCTGTATGATGTACGGATGAAGCAGAAAACCGCCGTTGGCAAGAACTGCGTAGCCTCTTGCAAGCTCAAGCGGGGTCATTTCCAGTGTACCAAGTGCCAGCGGTTCATTCTGATATACCTTAGGTACTGCATATCCAAGTTTTTCCAGGTGTGCTACCACGTTCTTCAGTCCTGTTCCTCTGAGAAGTCGCACAGCCACCACGTTTTTGGATTTTGCCAGAGCCTCTCTCAGTGTTATAGGACCGTCGTACACATTAGGCGAATTCTTCGGATGCCATTTGCTGCTTTTTCCTGATGACCAGGATCCTATAGGCACATCCATGACGATACTTGAAACAGTATATCCGTGCTCGATTGCTGCAGAGTATATAAACGGCTTTATGTTTGAACCAGGCTGTCTTCTGGCCTGCTCGGCACGGTTGAATTTGCTCTGGGTAAAGCTGAAGCCGCCGACCATGGCCCTTATGGCTCCGTTTTTAGGATCAAGAGATACAAGTGCCGACTGGACTGCAGGGATCTGTGACAACTGGAGAACTCCCTTTTCATCAGTATACACGTAGATCAGCTGTCCCGGCTTTGCAACTTCTCTTGCAGAGCGCGGCAGACCTGTGGTACGGCGATCGGTAAGAAACCTGGCTGCCCATTTGATTCCCTCCCACGGAATTACTCCATGGTGGTCGTTTTTCATGGAAACGTCTATTTCTCTTTCAGTAACCTTGTTTACTACAGCTGGGATCAGTTTGTTTACGGTAGGCAGATCCTTCAGATATTTCTGGATCTGTTCCTCAGTCCACGGTGTTTCCTTGGATGTCCAGAGCTCTTTAGCTGCTCCTCGGTATCCGTGGCGTCTGTCGTATTCCATTATTCCCTTGAAAACAGCCTCATCTGCAAGCGTCTGAACTTCTGAGTTTACGGTGGTGTATACCCTGATTCCCTTTGTTGTTACATTTTCACCGAAACGATCAATAACTCTTTGTCTTGCCATCTCGCTGATATAGTCTGATCTGAATTCAATTTCCGGTCCGTGATAGGATGAGATGACAGGTTCCTCCCTTGCCTCGTTGTATTCCTGCTTAGTTATATACTTGTATTCAAGCATTTTTGAGAGAACAAGATCCCTGCGTTCCCTTGCTTTTTCAGGATGAGAAATGGGGTTGTAGGTCGACGGAGCCTTCGGAAGACCTGCAAGCACCGCCATTTCGCTGAGAGTGAGATCCTTGAGGTTTTTCCCGAAATATACTTTTGCTGCTGCCACGACTCCGTATGCATTGTGACCGAGAGCTATCTTGTTGAGGTACAGCTCCATAATCTGATCCTTGGTCAGTTCTCTTTCCATTTTGAGAGAAATGATCAGTTCCTTGATTTTTCGTTCGAAGGTTCTCTCCCTGGTCAGGAAAAAGTTTTTGGCCACCTGCTGAGTTATGGTACTGGCACCTTGCTTCTTTTTCTGGGTTTTGGCATATTCCAGTGCAGCTCTGATAATGCCGATGGCATCAAACCCGGAGTGTTCGTAAAAACGCTGATCCTCAATTGAAACAAAGGCATTTATCAGCATTTTGGGAACATCCTGTATCGCTATGGGCTCACGTTTGATCTGTCCGAAAACATACATGAGTTTGCCGTCACTTGAATAGATGTGCATCGGAGTTTCGAATTCTACATTTTTCAGTTCGTTGATATCCGGCAGTTCTCTTTCCATTTTAAGGAAGAAAACGCAGCATGCGGCAATGGCAACGGAAACGCAAAGAAGTAAAAACCAGATAGTACGGCTGATGAAGGTTAACATAAATTTCTCATATTTCCTGATGATCATCTGAACCAGAAAGGTTGCTGCAGATCAGTAAATTAAAAAGGAATGCAAATTCAAACATGTGTATTTTATCACATTTGGCTGTTTCACAAAAAAGAAGAAAACCGCCGTCACGAACTGTAATATACTGCATTTTAGGAATGTAAACGGCATAAACGGGTACTGTATATTTTTTAATCGATTTTAGACTCTCAAAGTTTGGATTTGTTCTCAAGAAAAAGATTTTTTGTTACGCTCGTCAAAATAGCGAGTTTTGTTTAAGAGTTCATTCTAGATCTTTTGATTTAAGAGTATAGAATAACCTATTGTAGTATTTTTTCACTAACACCACGGATGCATTTATGCAAAAACTAGTAAATAAAAATCATGGCAACATATATTCCATGATTGGAATAGACTTCGGTAGCCAGTCTATCAAAGCTGTTGCAATAAAGGGCAGAAAAGGCAATTTCCAAATTGAACAATGCGCTGAGATTCCTACTCCGAAAGGTGCGATTATGGATTATCAAATCCAAAATCAGGAAGCTGTGACCAAAGCGGTTAATCAGTTGATTCGCGGTATGGGTGTGAAAACCCGGTATGTTGCTACTTCTGTATCAGGTTCTAACGTTATCAGCAAGGTTATTCCTGTTGACAATTCCATCGATACCGATGAGGCTCTTCAGGATTTCGTAAGCCGCGAGTCTGATTCAATAATTCCATTTGCTTCTGAAGAGGTGAGTGTTGATTATGAGATCATTGGACCGAATCTTGAGGATCCTTCCAAGAACGATGTTCTGATCAGTGCTACCAAGACTCAGAATATTCGCGACCGTGAGGCTATTCTCGCAGAATGTGGGTGCGATGTAAGGGTTATTGATTTGTCAGTTCATGCTGTGGGAAGAGCTGCAACTGCTCTGGTTCCGGAACTGGCAAGTACAGAGTCGAAGGTATGTGCCATTGTTGATATTGGCGCTGTTACCATGACTTTCGGTATTATGGTTAACGGTGAGATTGTGTATTCCCGTCTGCAGAGTTTTGGCGGCGACAACTATACCCAGTCAATAGCTCATTTCTATAATGTACCGTATGAAGAAGCCGAAAAGATGAAGGTTCAGGAAAGACTACCTGCTGATGCAAAGCATGATGTTGAACCTCAGCACTTCTCTCTTCTGTGTAACCAGATTAAACGTAATCTGCAGTTGTATGCATCAGCTTCAAACAAGACCAAGGTTGATTTGGTTGTGCTGACAGGCGGTGGCAGTCTGCTTCCTAATTTTGCTGATTATTTATCCAATCAGATTAAAAAGGAGGTCAGACACCCTGATCCTCTGGATACTGCAACTAATCTTAGGACTGAAGTGCTTAAGCATGGTGCTAAGTATATGACTGCACTGGGACTTGCATTAAGGAGCTTTGAACCATGTCAAATATAAACCTTTTACCATGGCGTGAAGTACTGAAAGCTCGAAAAGACAGAAGCTTTTATACTAACATGCTCATTGTTCTGATTGTGGCAACCATTATAGGAGCCTGTGCATACGTCGGTGTTTTGCAGATGGTTGAACGTCAGAAGGAAAGAAATAATTATCTTACTACCGAAATAAAGAAACTTGATGACAAGATTAGCAAGATCAGCAGTCTGAAAGCAGATATCCAGAGTATGCTTCAGCGTATGGATACCATTAATCGTCTGCAGGAATCCCGTAACCAGGTCGTTCACCTGCTTAATGATCTCCCTAGTTTCGTAAGCAGCGGTATCTATCTCGATAAGGTTGCGTTCAAGGATGGAATGGTAAATGTAACGGGTGCCACTGAAGCTCATCTGCGCGTTGTTTCAATGATTAGAGCAATTGAAGCAAGTCCTTGGCTTAAGAATCCTGTAATCAAGGATATCGTTTCTCAGCGTAACTCAAACAGTGTGGTTGCAGCTGCTGCCGCAAAGTTTGGTCTTAATCTGAACAACTTCGATCTGTCCTTCTCAGTCCCTTACTCAAAGGAACAGACAGAGGTGAGTGCAAAGAACAGAGGTAGAAGATAATGGCTAGTATTGATTTCAACAATCTAAATTTCCAAAATCCGGGCTCCTTGCCGCTGCCGGTAAAGATGCTGGCCATGGTTCTGGTTTTTGCCCTGGTTCTTGGTGTATTCGCATACTTTATCTTTTATGCTGACGGTTCTCCATGGGAAGAACAGGAAAATCTGGCTCTGAAGGAGGAGCAGCTCAAGAAAGAGTTTGCCGAAAAAGCTCAGCGTGCCAACAACATAGAGGCATACGAAGAGCAGAAGAGAAAGCTTCAGTCTATGATTCAGGATCAGTTGAAGATGCTTCCTAACAGCAACGAGGTCGCTCAGCTGCTCAGCGATATAAGCAAGACGGCAACCGATAACGGTCTCAAGATTGAAAAGATTCAGTGGGCATCTGAAATCAGACGTGAAATGTATACTGAGCTTCCGATGAATATCGTGATAGTCGGTGACTACGATAAAATTGGTAATTTTACTGCTGACGTTGCTAATTTAAGTCGTATCGTTGTTATCGAAGAGTTTGTGATTGACCATCAGTCAAATAATTCTGAGAATCTTAAGATGAGTATGACAGCGAAGACCTACCGCTATAATTCTGAGAATGCGAATAAGGCAAATCCGCAGGGTCAAAGTGGAGGTAGAAGATAATGAAAGCCAAATTATTACCAGTAGTAATACTGTCGGTTTCAGCGATGATGCTTGCAGGTTGCGAAGCTGTGGATGCAAACCTTCAGGAATATGTCAGAAACAGTCTGAATCAGCCGACTCAGCCTCCTGAGCCGCTTCCTGAGCCTGTGAAGTTTGAGGCTATGCCATTTGAACCGCAGACTGATCGCTCTCCTTTCTCATTACCTAAACCTGAGAATATTGTTGTTCAGCATTCTTCAAAGAAGAGTTCGGACTGTCTGCAGCCTGATACAACCAGACCAAAGGATCTGCTGGAGCAGTTCTCACTTGATAACCTGTCCATGAGAGGAACTTTCAGGGATGGTGCAGGTAAGCTCTGGGCTCTTATCAATACTGGTGGAAGCGGAAGCAATATTGAGCATCAGAAGGTTTCAGTCGGAAATTACATCGGTCTGAATTATGGTAAGATTACTGCAATTACACCTAACGCCATTGAAATTGAGGAATACATCGGCAAGGGTGACGGTTGCTATGAATTAAAACCAACACAACTCGAACTTTCAGTTTCAAGTAGTTACGATAAATAGTAGGCAGGAAATATTATGAATTTACGTAGAACAAACATTGGTCTATTAGTGGGATTAGCAACTTTGGCTGGTGCATCTTTGCCTGCTGATGCTGCAAGACTTCAGAATGTTAAGATTAATACAATGATGGCAGGACAGACTGCAATTGAGTTTCAGTTTGACGGTCAGGTACCATCTTACACTGATGTGTTGAAATATCGTCCTAATTACCTTCTTCTCAATGTATCTGATTCCGAGAACGGACTTTCAAGCAATAATGTACCTATCAACCGCGGTGCAGTAAGAGATGTAACCATGGTTAACACAGGTTCAAATCTTCAGATGCGTGTTGGTCTGAATGATCTTGTTCCATACAAGATTACACAGAACGGCAGTTCGCTTATTGTCAACCTCGGTCAGAACGGTGAAACGATGGCGGCCCGTGCCAATGCTGGTTCATCAGCTGCCGTTGCAATCAATCAGATTAACAATGTTGACTTCAAGAAGATTGACGGAAACACCGGAAAGGTGGTTATTTCCCTCGATAACAACTCTGCCGCTGTTGACGTATCACCGAGAGGCAACAGTGTTCAGCTCCGTTTCAACTCAACTGCTGTAAGTGCAGATCAACTTCAGACTTATGACGTAAGCGATTTCGGCACGGTAGTGAAGAATATCAACGTTTCGAAGAGAGGCGGCATGGCTGTTGTTGACATTGCCTGCAACGGAATGGTCAATGTAAAGCACAACCAGAACGGCAATAACTATGAAGTTGTGATCAGCAAGAAGATTGAGCCAAAGAAGGATCTTCCTAAGTATAACGGAAAGCCTATTTCCCTTAACTTCCAGGATGTTCCTGTAAGAACCGTACTTCAGCTCATTGCTGACTTCAACAATTTCAATCTGGTAACTACAGATACTGTAAAGGGCAATATAACTATTCGTCTGGACAGCGTACCTTGGGAGCAGGCTCTTGAGACTATCCTGAGAGTGAAAGGTTTGGACAAGCGTCTTGACGGCAATATTCTTCTTGTTGCCCAGGCAAAGGAACTTGCAGATCTTGAGCAGCAGAAGCTGGAGGGAAAGAAGAAGGTTGAGGAACTTGCTCCTCTTGTAAATGAGTACATCCAGATCAATTATGCCAAGGCTTCTGATATCGCAGGACTTTTGAGTACGGCGTCAAATGTCAAGGCAGGTGAAGGTGCCGCGGCAATGGGCAATTCGATCCTTTCTCCTCGCGGTTCCGTTTCTGTTGATGCCAGAACCAATACTCTGATTGTCAAGGATACAAACGAGTCAATTGAAAAGATTATGGATCTCGTAAAGAGACTCGATATTCCTGTCAAGCAGGTTTCTATCGAGGCACGTATCGTTACAGTTGATGAGAATGTAACTGATGAACTCGGAGTTAACTGGTCCTTCAGTAAACTTCAGAACAACTCTCCTCAGGTTGCAATTCCGATGGCAAGCAGCACACGTCTTGATCCATACGGTGTATACAGTGGTGACAGCGGCGACGGTACCTCTTATCCTATTACAGTAGGTGATATAAACCACGGTCACTTCATGAGCCAGACAGCATTCCAGACTGCAACTCAGGGTATCGGTATCTCCATTGGTAAGATTTGGGATAATGTGCTGGTAGATATGTATCTGTCAGCTCTTGAATCTGAAACCAAAGCTGAAGTCATTGCAAGCCCTCGTGTTACAACAGCTAACCAGAAGCAGGCTCTCATCGAACAGGGTACCATGTTCCCGACTGAAGTTTCTACTTCATCAGGTGCAACTTCCGTTGAATGGACAAAGGCAACTCTGAGCCTTCAGGTAACCCCGCAGATTACTCCTGACAACAGAATTATCCTTGATTTGAAGGTAACTCAGGATACTCTCGGCGATGCTGTTCAGACTGGTACCGGAACTGCGACATCTGTTAACACTCAGCAGGTAACAACTCAGGTTCTGGTTGAAAACGGTGAGACTATAGTTCTCGGCGGTATCTACCAGCAGAGCATAACAAAGAGCGTAAGCAAGGTTCCGCTGCTTGGTGACATTCCATTCCTTGGTGCTCTTTTCCGTTACACCAATGATAAGAATGTTAAGAGAGAACTCCTGATCTTTGTAACACCAAAGATTATTGTTGATAAGCAGTAATTGCATTAGTTGAAACGATTTTGAGGTCGGTTTTTGCCGGCCTCTTTTGATCGTGCGCGATATATTTTGTTCTTTGATTTTTAATTTCTAAACTTCCAAACTCAACTCTTAAGCACAGAGATACATGCTGCAACGTGGTATAATTGATCTTATGCGGGTGCTGTTGTCAGTATGTTTTCGATTTACAGGATATTTCTTACTTTAGTTATCTGTAATATCGAATCATTAGGAAGGTTCATATTGATATTCATACTGTCTGAACGGCATGTTTTAACTGACTTTCATCTGACACCAGCGGGTATTTTTTTGATGAGTTCATATATTTGAAATTTTTTGTTTGATTTTGTTATCTCTGACGGTATCATTCAAAGCATTTGAAATAATTGAATTATTGTCTTTGAATGTTTTGGCATCGTGATAAATTTTAAATTAGATTATATTGTGTTTTTGTAATGAATATTTTTTTAGTTGGACCTATGGGTACCGGAAAATCCACAATCGGTCGGATACTGGCCTCCCAACTACATTTGGAATTTGTTGATTCTGATTCAGAAATAGAACGTAAAACAGGCGCAGCCATATCCTGGATATTTGATGCAGAGGGTGAGGAAGGATTTCGCAACAGAGAAACAGACGTAATTGATGAACTTACCAGGAGACAGGACATAGTTCTTGCTACAGGTGGCGGATCGATCAAACGAGAAATCAACCGTTCATATCTTTCTTCCCGTGGAACTGTTATTTATCTTCACACTCCAGTGGAGAAACAGTATCAGAGAACATGTAAGGATAAAAAGAGACCTCTGCTGCAGACAGAAAACCCGAAGCTTGTTTTAGAAAATCTGATGAAGGAGAGGGAACCTCTGTATCGTGCCGTTGCAGATTATGTAGTTGATACATCAGAGCTTGGCGTACGTGGAGTTGTTCAGAGCATCGTTCATCTTTTGCAACAAAAGGACTGATTTTGAATAAACTGAATGTTGATTTAGCTGATCGCAGCTATCCTATTATTATTGGCAGCGGTCTTATATCCAGAGCCGATTCTTTTAAGGATATTATCCGCCATCACAATGTGATGGTTGTGTCCAATTCAACAATTGCACCTTTGTACATGAAAAGTCTGCACAGTGCACTTGATGCTTTCTGTCAGGTAAGAGAATGCATTCTTCCTGACGGAGAATGCTTTAAGACTCTGGAATCCTTTAATCAGGTTCTGACATCAATGCTGAAGAACGGAATGGGGAGAGACAGTACAGTTGTTGCACTCGGCGGCGGCGTTGTCGGTGATATATCTGGTTTTGCAGCTTCTGCCTATCAGCGCGGTGTTGATTTTGTTCAGGTACCAACAACTCTTCTCGCCCAGGTTGATTCTTCGGTGGGAGGAAAAACCGGCGTAAATCATGAACTCGGCAAGAATATGATTGGTGCTTTCTATCAGCCGAGAGGTGTTGTTATTGATACTGACTGCCTTCGTACTCTTCCTGCCCGGGAGTTGTCTGCCGGAATGGCTGAGGTGATTAAGTACGGCATCATATGGGACAGTGAACTCTTTGAACTTCTGGAATCCTCCATGTCCCGGCTGCTCGCTCTGGATGGTGACATGCTTTCCTCCGTCATCGCAAGATGCTGTGAGATTAAGGCTGATGTTGTCCACCAGGATGAAAGGGAGGGCGGTATAAGAGCCATTCTTAATCTGGGACATACCTTTGGTCATGCTATTGAGAATCATGTGGGATACGGAGTGTGGCTTCACGGGGAGGCCGTAGCTGCCGGAATTGTTCTTGCGTCCCGCCTGTCGCTGAAACGCGGATATATTGACAGCAGTTATTATGAGCGTATTCGCAGGCTTCTGGCAGATGCAAAACTTCCTCTCAGTTCACCGCAGGGCATGAGTGCTGAAGATTATCTGGATCATATGCGTCATGACAAAAAGGTAAAATCAGGTACCATAAGGTACATACTGCCTGATAAGATTGGCAGAGCATCTCTGTATTCAGATGTTTCAGATGCAGAAGTCAGGAATATAATCGAGAGAATCGAGCATGAGTGATATAAAATTGCTTCCTTCTCAGAGTGAATTGGTTAACCAGATTGTCAGCGTTGTAAATGCCAAGCCGAGTTTCGTAGTCCTGAACGGAGAAGAGGGAAGCGGCAAGACTTTTCTTTCTCATTATCTGGCTGCTAACGGTTTCACCGAGGGTGTTCACTACAAGGTTGTCATTTTCAGAAGTCTTCCTGAATCGCAGGTGTCGGATATCCGCAGTTGTATTATCAAGGGGGTATTCAATACTGATCTCTTTGACAAAAATGATGATCTGTCGGAAACGGCCAGAATGTTTGAGACAGATCAGCAGAACTTTTTGATTGTTATTGACGCTATTGATTACTACGATCAGAATTTCCTCAATGAACTTTACCGTTTTTATGTTAATTACGGTTTTGTCTTAAATCTGTCTGTCGTAATTACAACAAGTCATCTGCTTGTTGATCTTATCAGGATCAAGGATGTTAAGAATCCGCCCGAGGTTTACGAGGTTACGATAAGTCACCTGAGTCCCGGGGAAAAAATTACTCTTCTTAAAACCATAATCAGCAGAAAGGTTGTATCAGAGAACCTTCGCGATATATCCTTTGAGGAACTGGCTGATGACTGTGGCTCTCAGCCAAACCAGATTGTGGAATTTGCAGAAAATTTTGTTATGAACAACTTCAGGGCAGCAGATACCATAAGCCGTGATGAAGTTGAGTCAGATGTTACAAATCAAGATGGAGCATTACATAAAATGAACAAATCCATTCCGGGACCTAAGGGACCGAACAAAATTGTTGTTATTGTGGTGGCTGCAATTCTGACTATCGCACTCCTTGGTGTGATTACAATGCTTCTTAAGAGACAGCCTGGAAATGTATCTCAGGAGGAGGTTCTGGTAACAACACATACCGAACTGCCTTCCGCTGTTAAAACCGGTTCAAACAAGTCCGGTGAACAGCAGGTGGAGACAGATATGGTGAACAACATGATCAAGGGCGTGGATGATAATCTTTCTGTTGATCCGGATGGTATCGATAATGGCGGTGACATTTTTGCCGGCAATATTTCAGATGAGGCACTGAAGCCGGAGCCTGGTGCGAACCAATCCGACAAACCGTCGAAAGCAGATAATAATGATGAGATTGTTATAAATTCTGATCATGGCAGGCAGACAGATATTAAGGAAACAGATCAGGGTAAGGATACTGTTGCATCGGCAGATCTGCCTAAGAATACCGACAATAAAGAAGCAGTGGTTGCAAAGCCGGATGACAAGCAGATTTCTGCGGTAAGCAGCAAAAATGAGCAGTTGCCGGGCACGGTTACGACAGCAAAGACTGAGAAGACAGAAAAGCCGCAGACTGCTCAGCCCGGGACAGATGCCGTTCAGGTAAAAAATGATCCCAAGAGTACCACTGTGGCAGGTAATCAGAAGGACAGGAATGACAAAAACACTGCTAAAAAGCCTGAGCAGAAGCAGACTGCACCTGCTGTGAAGGTAGGTGAGGTTCGTCCATTCAACGATGTAAGCGGTCAGCCTAAAGTTTCTGCCAGCGGAAATTATGTTGTTCAGGTTGCCTGCAGTTCCAATATTTCTGATCTTCAGGCAAAGAAGAAAAAACTTGGTGACAGTGCCATCATTTATGAAAGAAAAAACAATGCCCTCAAGTATGTTCTTGTTGTCGGATATTATTCGACTCAGCAGGAAGCTCATCAGGCGGCAAGAAAGATAGGCGGAGGTGCCTGGGTTAAAACAACAGCTGCAGTTAGGAATGAGAAGAAATGACGGGTCTTCTAAAGACAGCCAATGGTAAGAAGGTTTTCCCTTTTTTAAAATGGGTCGGAGGAAAGAGTTCAATAATAGACTTTCTGTTTATGCGAATCCCGACCAGAGGAGAAGTTCTGGTAGAGCCATTTGTAGGCTGCGGCGTGCTTTTTCTTAATACAAGCTATGAAAGATATATTCTGGCAGATACAAACCGGGATCTGATAAATACATACCAGCTCCTTCAGGATGATCCTGATGCTCTGATTTCAGAACTTAACAAACTCTGGGATCCTGATTTCGTAAACAAGGACGCGTATTTAAAGTTAAGGGATGAGTTCAATAAGGATCCGTTTGAAAAATCTCTTAGGCGAAGTTCTATTTTCATTTTTATGAACAGGTTCGGATTTCACGGGCTGTGCAGATATAACAGTGAAGGTCTTTTCAATGTTCCTTTCGGTGCAAAGTCAGAAAAACTTCCTGATTTTGATGACTTTAAGGGTAAACTTATGGATTTTGCCGCCAAGTCCCAGAAGAACGTTGAATTTTTTTGCCAGGATTTCAGTGAAACATTTGCGATTTCTCCGAAAAACAGTGTAATTTACTGTGATCCTCCGTATGCTCCAATCAATGACAAAACATTTACCGGTTACGGCGGTTATCCGTTCACTCTTGATGATCAGCGAAGACTGCATTGTATGGCGAAGGAATTTCTTAAAAATAATGATGAAGGAAAGGTTTTCATAAGCAATCACAGCACGGAGTTTATAACTGAACTGTACTATGATGCGGCCTGCATAGATAATTTTCAGGTTGTACGAAAAGTTGCAATGCATGCTGACGAGCGTGATGAGGTGACCGAAATTCTTGCAACGTTTGAAGGTGGTAAAGTTAAATGAAACAGTCATACTGGATAGCTCCTTCCATTCTCTCGGCTGACTTTTTTCGTCTTGGTGAAGAGATAGAGACTGTAATGGAGGCCGGTGCCGACATTATCCATTTTGATGTTATGGATAATCACTATGTCCCGAATCTGACGATTGGACCTTTGGTATGTAAATCCATAACCAAAAATGTTTCCTATCCTGTGGATGTTCATCTGATGGTGGAGCCGGTAGATGCACTTGTACCTATGTTTGCCGAAGCCGGAGCTTCATATATCACTTTTCATCCGGAAGCTTCAAAGCATGTTGACAGAACACTGCAGCTGATTAAGAGTTTCGGGGTTAAGGCCGGACTTGTGTTAAATCCCGCCACACCTCTTTCCTGTCTTGATTATGTAATGGAGAGACTTGATATAATCATGCTTATGTCTGTTAATCCTGGTTTTGGAGGGCAGAGTTTTATTCCTTCAACTCTTGCCAAATTGAGACAGGTACGCAGACTGATTGATGACAGCGGTCTTGATATCAGACTTGAGGTTGACGGCGGCGTCAAGGCAGATAATATTGCAGAAATTGCAGATGCGGGAGCCGATACCTTTGTTGCAGGATCTGCCATTTTCGGGAAACCTGACTATAAAAAGGTTATAGAAGATATGAGGAGCAGACTTGACTCCGGGATTTGAGAATGACCGTGAAAATATCAGACTGATGATATTTGATCTGGACGGCACTCTTGCTGCTACAGGTCAGCAGATTGCCTTGGCAGTCCAGGCGTCCATGAAAAACAACAATCTCACTCCTCCATCGGTGGATGAAATCTGCCATTATATAGGTAACGGTGCTGAAAAGCTGATTAAGCGTTCTCTGGTAAACAGTTTTGACTACAATGACGATGATATAGATCCTGAACTTTATGAAAGAGTCCGCAGATGCTATTTTACGGAGTACATGGAAGGGATCACCAGAAATTTTACGCTGTATCCGGGCGTAAAGGACACTCTTGAACGTCTGAAGTCTCGGGGGATCCTGCTTGCCATTGCAACCAACAAGCCTGACATTTACGTGCAGCGCTGGGTTGATGCCGCCGAATTAACCGGTATTTTTGATTTTACCCTGGGAAGCGGAGTTATTCCGAAGGTTAAACCGGATCCCGAGGTACTCTTTTATGTCTGTGAAAATCTGGATGTTCTTCCGTCGCAGGCTGTTATGGTAGGTGATACCTGTAATGATATTCTGGCGGCAAAGGCTGCCGGTATCTGCTCTGTCGGACTCACCTACGGGTATAATTACCTACGTCCGCTTGAAGAGTATCAACCGGATTATGTCTTTGATGATTTCAGAGATTTGCTGAAACTTTTATAGGTTTGTTTTATGTCTAAAAAAATTGTATTTAGCGGTGCGCAGCCGTCAGGGCAGCTTTCAATAGGCAATTATGTCGGAGCTTTGCGACAGTGGGTGAATATGCAGCATGATTATGACTGCATCTACTGTGTCGTGGATGAGCATGCCATTACTGTCCGTCAGGATCCTGCAGAACTTCGGAAGGCATGCTTTGATACTCTTGCTGTTTATCTGGCTATAGGTATTGATCCCGCTGTAAGTACCATATTTGTTCAGTCCCACGTTCCAGCTCATGCAGAACTAGGCTGGATTCTTAACTGCTACACTCAGAACGGTGAACTTGCACGTATGACCCAGTACAAGGATAAAAGTGCACGTTACGGTGTAGGCAATGTGACTGTCGGACTTTATGATTATCCGTGTCTCATGGCTGCTGATATTCTGCTTTATCAGACCAATCTGGTACCGGTGGGAGTTGATCAGGTTCAGCATCTTGAACTTACAAGAGATATAGCCAACCGCTTCAATGCTCTGTACGGTGATGTTTTCGCCATGCCTGAAGCATTTGTACCAAAGAGCGGTGCAAAGATTATGAGTCTTCAGGATCCGACCAAGAAAATGAGTAAATCAGATGACAACCGTAACAATGTCATAACTCTTCTTGAGAATACGAAGGATATAGTTAAGAAGATCAAGCGGGCTGTAACGGACAGTGATGATCCGCCTGTTGTAAGATATGATCGTGAAAACAAGCCTGGAGTCAGCAATCTGCTTGAACTGATGAGTTGTGTTTCTGATACTCCTGTAGAGAAGCTGGTTGAGCACTTTGAAGGCAAGATGTACGGTCATCTCAAGGGAGAGGTTGCTGATGCTGTGGTCGCTTTCCTGGAGCCTGTTCAGAAACGGTACGGTGAATTCAGAGCTGATGAATCGTACTTAAAATCAGTAATGAAAGCCGGTGCGGAAAAAGCTGCCGCCAGGGCCATGATCACTCTCCGCAGGGCACAGACGGCTGTTGGATTTGTAATTCCGGATTAGTCTGAACAGACGTCCGTTATTTCACCTGAATGTCGTTTCGCTTATTCAGTTTATGAAGATCAGAAAAGGAAGGCACTGCCTTCCTTTTTGCGTAATTCCGGCTGTTACTGTATTATTTATCCGGCAGCACCGGTAAACTCTGCAACAGCCTTTTCCAGAATTGCCATGCCTTCATTTATTTCCTCATCGGAAATGTTGAGGGAAGGAGCAAGTCTCAGGACGTTTTTACCAGCTACCAGCACAAGAAGTCTGTCCTTGGCACAGAGCTTCAGCAGTTCGCCTGATCTGCCGCTGTATTTTTCGTCAAGAACGGCACCAATCAGCAGACCTTTTCCCCTGATCTGGCTGAAGCAGTGATATTTATCGTTGATCCTGTTAAGTTTTTCAAAGAACTTGGCACTCCTTTCCTTTACTCCGTCCAGGAATTCCTTTGTTGAGATGATGTTGATTACCTTGTCAGCCACGGCACAAGCCAGAGCATTGCCACCGAAGGTAGTTCCGTGAACACCTGGAGTAAATACTCTCGCAACCTCGTTTGTTGCCAGAAGTGCACCTATAGGGAAACCACCGCCAAGTCCCTTTGCCGTCGTAAGAATGTCAGGCTCGACACCTGTTGACATATAGGCGAACAGATCACCTGTTCTTGAGCATCCGGTCTGAACTTCGTCAAAAATAAGCAGAGCGTGGTTTTCGTTGCAGAGCTTGCGTACTTCCTTCAGAAATTCAGGATCTGCCGGTATGATCCCGCCTTCACCCTGGATCGGCTCCAGTACTACGGCACAGGTTTTTTCTGATATGGCCTTCCTGAATTCTTCAATATTGTTGAAAGGTATATGACGGATAGCTGCAGGCTTCGGACCGAAGCCGTCAGAATAATGATCCTGTCCGCCTACACTTACCGTAAAAAGTGTTCTGCCGTGAAATGACTGAATGAATGAAATTATTTCATTCTTGTCATCACTGTAGTTGTCGATGGCATATCTTCTTGCAAGTTTGAATGCCGCTTCATTGGCTTCGGCCCCTGAATTGCAGAAAAAAGCACGATCGGCAAAGGTTGCTTCCACCAGACGCTTTGCCAGCGATATAACAGGTTCATTGGTCATCAGGTTGCTGACATGCCATATTTTATGAGCCTGTTCGCACAGCGCATTTACCACTTCATCGCAGCAGTGACCCAGACTGTTGACTGCTATGCCTCCTGAAAAGTCAATATACTGATTACCTTCCTGATCCCAAAGACGGCACCCCTTACCTTTTACCGGTATGAATGACGGTGGAGTGAATAAAGGAAAATAGTACTGATCAAACATTTCTCTGGTGATTTTAGTCATATATGTTACCTGTATGAAAAATATATGTTTGTATAAATATGCTATTATTATGCAATTTTATTCATTTGGCTGCAAGAGTAAAAAGCATCATAATCTGCAAAATAAAAAGGCACATAAACATGTGCCTTATGATTAAATCTAAAAAACTATCTTGCACCGTATACAACGATAGTCTTGCCGTGGGCAGAAATAGAACCCTGATCTTCCAGCATCTTTAGAATTCGACCTACTGTTTCACGGGAACATCCTACCAGCTGACCGATTTCCTGTCTGGTGATTTTTATCTGCATACCGTCCGGATGAGTCATGGCATCAGGCTGATGAGCCAGATCGAGCAGTGCTCTGGCTATACGACCTGTAACATCAAGGAAAGCGAGTGCATTGACCTTCTGTGATGTGGTCTGAAGTCTTCTGGCCATCTGAGCTGACAGTCTCATAAGTATTTCAGGATTAACCTGAATCAGCTGACGGAATTTCTTGTATGAAATTTCAGCCACTTCGCATGGACCTTTTGCTCTAACGTATGCAGTTCTCTTCGGATCCTCGGATTCATCAAACAATCCAAGTTCTCCGATGAAATCGCCCTGATTGAGATAAGACAGAATCATTTCCTTGCCTTCCTCATCCTTTATGAGAACGGCAACAGTTCCCGACATTACATAGTACAGGGTATCAGCTTTATCACCCTCGTGGATTATAGTGCTCTTTGCTGGATACTTCCTTTTGTGGCTATGTAGAATAAACCATTCAGTCGTTGGATCTGAAAGAGGTTTTCCTAGTACCATTTCCTTTTCCTTTGTTATTTCTTATTTTAAAAGTGCGATTAGAACCGCAAGTCTTAATCTTACAACCGATCATATTATAACTAAAAATATGTGCCTTTTGATAATTTTTAGGGTTTAAATGATAAAAAAACACAAAACTGTATTTTGAATGTATATTCGAATAAACAGCCTTCGTTTCTTCCTGATGATTATTCTGATATGCCGTATTCAGATACCGATCCATTTTGCGGTGCAGCATGACTCATGGCAAAACCGGCGTCTTTCAGCTGCTGAATTCTATGATTGCGGATGCAACCGCGTTATTTTTCGTGCTGATATCATTCATGAACAGTATCATTTGAACAAAGTGAAGCAAGTTTTATACTCGGAGTCATTTGATTTTGATAGAATAGCAGGTGTTGTTTGCAAGGTAGACGTATGAACTCAGATAATATTGCAGAATCCAGCAGCGATGCAAGATTTGATGCTATAAGACCGTACAGGGATGATGAAGTTTCACAGGTTATATCCAGGATTTTATCCGATGAATCGTTCCTGTCCTCCATAATAAGATTCCAGTTTAAGCGGTTCAGATTTCTCGGTGCCGTTCTTAGGCCGTTTATCAGTTATAAACTTCGCCGGAAGTTTGCTAATGTTACAACGGTGGCGGCATTTCAGGATTATGTTGCCAAGTTTATGGAAAACATGATCAAGTCAACTACTGATGGCGTTTCTTTTGAAGGTTTTGAAAAATTAAAGAAGGATCAGGGATATCTGTTCATATCCAATCACAGAGATATCGCTCTTGATCCTGCCTTTATTGATCTCGGTCTTCACAGATGCGGACTTGATACAGTGCGTATCGCCATCGGTGACAATCTTCTCAGAACTCAGCTGGCGACTGATCTGATGAAACTGAATCAGAGTTTTGTTGTTGATCGTTCATCAAAGGGCAGAGAACTTCTCAGTTCCCTGGCAACTCTTTCAGATTACATCAGACTGTCTCTCAGTGAAGGCCATTCCATCTGGATTGCACAGAGGGAAGGCAGAGCCAAGGATGGTAATGATCTGACTGATCCTGCAATTCTTAAAATGTTTCATCTGGCCGGGCGTAAACATAAAATTCCGTTTAATGAATATATCCGGCAGCTGAATATAGTACCTGTTGCAATTTCATACGAATACGATCCGGGAGATGCGGATAAGGCTCACGAACTGTTCATGAAGGAAAGAGACGGTACATACGAAAAGTCCAATCTTGAGGATATTGAAAGCATTGTAAACGGGATACGCGGATACAAGGGCAGAATTACTGTCCGCGTTGGTGATCCTGTAACACAGAACTTTGAGAATGCAGAGGAACTTGCTGCATACATAGACAGTTATATTCATCAGAACTATAAACTTTATCCGAGTAATCTCATCGCAGCCGGGGAGAAGAGCGATGCCGGCGGGAATTATGAGTCGGCATTCAATGAAAGACTGAGCAGAGTCCCGCCTGAAGAGCAGAAACTGATGAGAAACTATTATGCAAGACCTGTGCAGAATTCCAGAGCGAAGGAACTTTAGGATCCGGTTTTGCGAGAGGCGGGGATTGAATTCATTATCCAGAACTTGGTAAAGAGAGAAGCGGTCGTAATAACGACCGCTTTTTGATCCATGTGGAGAAGACTAGCAGAACATTGCCTGAAGTATCTTGAAGAAGATAATTGACAGAATTGCTCCGGACGGGAGAGTTATGATCCAGGATACGAATATGCTGCTGATCACTCTCATGTTGATTGCTGCAATACCGTGGGCAAGACCGATTCCTATAATTGCTCCCACCAGTGTCTGGGTGGTGGAGATTGGAAGACCTGTACCCGATGCTATAACAACGGTGGAGGCTGTGGCGAGCTGGGCCGCAAATCCGCGGCTCGGTGTCAGGTGTGTTATTTTTACACCCACCGTTTTCATCACCTTGTAGCCGAGAGTGCTGAGTCCTATTACTATTCCAACTGCTCCCAGAGGAAGGATCCACCATTCAAGAATACTTGTATTGTAACTGCTGTCCTGGGCGTGATGAATTGCTGCAACGACGGCGGAAAGCGGTCCTATGGAGTTTGCCACATCATTGGATCCGTGGGCAAATGCCATGGCACAGGCGGTTATGATCATAAGTACGCTGAATATTTTCTCCACCTGCTTGTAATTGTTGCTGCTTTTACTTTTGACCTTGGTCTTTGCGGTTTTCTCCTTTTCTTTGTCCTTATCCGTGTTGAAATTCATGCGTAAGATGACAACTGCACCGACAGCGGCAGAAACTGCGGCAATAATTCCGGAATAGAGCAGAGCCTGCATCGTACTGATTTCTCCGAAACCTATATGCTTAAGACCTGAACCTACAGTGATGTATGAAATTACAAAGGCTGTAAGTGCTATATAGATCGGGACTTTGCGTTTGGCGTGCTTCAGAGGATGAAAATGTCTGAAGATGCTGCGCAGTACGCTGACAAACAGTATGTAGGCGATAATGCCGGATATGACCGGGGTTATGATCCAGGATCCGAATATACTCCAGAGAACAGTCCAGTGGATGGCATCTGTACCGACCGACAGCAGAGAAAAACCGATGACGGCACCGATTATGGAGTGGGTTGTCGAAACCGGCCAGCCGAGAAATGAAGCAAGGAGCAGCCATGTGCCGGCAGCAAACATGGCTGATATCATACCAAGTGTAAGATTGATTTCCTGGCCGGCAAATGCCGTCGAATCCACTATTCCCTGTTTTATGGTGTTGGTAACCTCTCCACCTGCCAGAAATGCTCCCAGAAATTCGAAGACAGCCGCTATAATCAGAGCCTGCACTACAGTAAGTGATTTTGTTCCCACGGAGGTGGACATGGCGTTGGCCACATCATTGGCTCCTATGCCCCATGCCATGAGAAAACCAAGTGTTGTCGCTATGATGAGTAATAATAATCCGTGTTCCGCCAGTATTTCCATCAGGCTCTCCCGACCATTACTTCCAGCTTGGTACCGATGCGTTCAGCCTGATCTGCCAGATCTCCTATTTTATTGAGAATATCATAGAGAAATATTGCGTCTATGGGATTGAGCTCGCTTTCTCTCTGGTAGAGACTGTGTCTTATTTCAATCTGTATGTTGTCGGTATCACTTTCGATAACATCCAGATCCTCCACCATTTTTTCAACAACCTTTACTTCCTTGCCCTTGAAGCCTATTTCCAGCAGATTTTCCAGTTCGCTTATGACCTTTGTGGCAAGAAGGGTAGCATCAAGACAGCGTCTTATGTACTGAAGAAAATCATTTTCTATATCCTTTGGAACATGAAGGTGTCGTCCCAGCACTATGCCGGCAATGTCCTTGGCCCGGTTTGCTATTTTATCCTGCTGCGATACAAGCTCCAGCAGATCAGTGCGGGCAAAAGGCATGAACAGACCGGTAGGAAGCTTCATTCTTATTTCCATTTTTATTTTATCTGCCTCCTTTTCCATGGCTTTGATGGACTGCTGGGCAGTCTGAGCGGCTTCCCAGTTGTCTGAAAAAACGGCTTCAAAAAAAGGAACAAGCTGGGAGCAGCATTCATGAACCTTGCAGATATGCTTGACCAGCGGTTTCAGAGGAGATTTTGGAAATATAGATTGGATCAGACCGTTCATAGTAACTCCGTAGGGCTAGAATTATCCTTTGATTATGGCTGTCCCGGGATGAACCCGGCAAAAGATGTCTCATTAAGACTACTGTTTTCTGCCAGGTGTGGGATGCCCTTGTTTTGTATCATTCTGCTATCTGTAAACAGATTTATCATCAGACTATGTTCAGGAAAAGTGTTGCCTTATCTTAACTGCTAAGGAGTAATCATAACCCGCAGACTTTGACTTAAAAGTCAAAACTCCGCTTTGCATGCACTTTCTTAATGGATTAGCCGATCCAACTGTTCCTGGTTTAATGCTGTTTGCACAGAACATCGTTTTTTGCCTTTTTGAGTATATTCAACGCACCGTTAACATTTGAAACCCCATGATGCTATGAATATTCCACCTGCTGTTACAGTTCGTTAATGGCATTAACTTTTTTATTAACCGCCGTTTCAACCGTGTCTCCTGATATCCTGTGCAAGGTATTCCTGATACAGTTGTTTCTCTTTTAAGTATCCGCCTCATCTGTCCGGAAATGGAATAATAATTTGCAAAATCAGCACTTTTCCTGAATATGTCATGTCATTATATCATTTCAGTTAATACGCCTAAAGGGCGGATAAGTGCTGAAGTGCTGTTAAAATCAGTTACGGAAGCTGTGATTGCAGTGTTGCAAAGACTTGATTATTCACATTGCAGGGAAAGTGCGATAAAATTTCGCACAATGTTTATGTAAGGATGGTTTGTTCTAATGTTGACTGAGAATCAGGTAAATGTTTTTCTTAAGGAGCATGCAGTTCTGTCGGATCTGCATCCGGTTTCTGCCTCTCTGATCAGTCAGAATGCGATTAACGTTGTCAGAACTCTTAAGGCCGCAGGGTTTCAGGCTTATATTGTCGGCGGAGCCATAAGGGATATATATCTGGGTGTCGAACCGAAGGATTTTGATGTGGCAACCAATGCCACACCTGAGCAGGTTAAGGGAATTTTCGGCAGAAGAGCCCGCATTATCGGGCGCCGGTTTAAGATAGTTCATGTGGTTTATGCCTTCGGTACCTCGAAGGAGGAGATTATAGAGGTAACTACCTTCCGTGGCGGTGATGAAGCCGTGTCTTCGGAAAGCCAACCGGCCAGGAGTTCAACTAGGGTTGTTTCCGAACGGACTGGAATGCTGGTTCGGGATAATTCCTTCGGAACTATTGCCGAGGATGTGGATCGCAGAGATTTTTCCATTAACGCTCTCTACTATGATCCTGTGAGTGATATCGTTTATGACTTTCATAACGGTATCGAAGACATAAAAACTCAGAGAATCGATATTATCGGGGATCCGGGAACAAGATATCACGAGGATCCTGTAAGAATGCTGAGAGCCATCAGATTCAGTGCGAAACTGGAAATGATGATCACGCCGAGAACGGCCGATCCGATTTATACCATGGGCAAACTCCTCGAGGATGTTTCCAATGCCCGAATGTATGACGAAATGGGAAAAATGCTGCTCATGGGGTATGCCCGCAGGACATTTGAGATGATGATAAGTTTCAATCTCATCCGTTATCTGTTTCCAGCACTTGACAGTCTTCTTGTTGATAAAAACGCCAGTGCCATGACCAAAAGGTTTCTCAACCTCGTTTTTGACGGAACGGATCTGCGCATGAGAAACAACCGCAAGCCTAATGCAAAATTCCTTTTTGCCTGTCTTCTCTGGCCGGTTCTGGTGGCAGAACTCAAAGACAAGGTGGATCTTGCCTCAGGTTTTGTCGATTCGCTGAACAGTACCAGGATCAGAAAAATTACCATGGCAATGGACAGCGTGCTGGAAAAACAGGGTGCATACACCAGATATCCGAATTTTATAATGGAGGACATCAAGAACATCTGGCGTTTTGTCATCAATATGCAGAGACGTGATCTGCCGGAGGTCAAAATAAACTCGCTGATCACAAATGCCAATCTGAAGGCCTGCTACGATTTCCTTCAGTACCGATCCGGAGCAAATTTCAATATGGTGCCGGTATATGAACACTGGGTTGGTCTGCTTGAACAGCACAATATCAGGTTTGAGACAAATCTGAGTTCTGATGCTCGCAAAATGCAGCCGGTAAGAAAACCGAGAAAGCCGAGAAACAGGATGGTTCTGAACAAGGAATCGTAATTTCAGTATCCGAAAGGGAAGGTTTTGTGTCAGTGATATCATACATCGGACTTGGTTCGAACCTTGACGGACCTGTTGAACAGGTAAAAACAGCAGTAAATGAAATCAGTCTTGCAGACGGCATCAGAGTGATGGCGGTTTCCGGACTTTATCGCACGGCTCCTGTTGGACCACAGGATCAGGATTATTTCATAAATGCTGTCATGAAGATTGAAACATCGCTGTCTCCTGAAGATCTGCTTAAAAGACTTCAGGAAATTGAACATCTGCATCACAGGATCAGAACAGTGCACTGGGGACCGAGAACTCTGGATCTGGATATTCTCCTGTACGGCAATGATACTGTCGATTTGCCGCATCTCAGTATCCCTCATCCGGAAATGAAAAGAAGAGGGTTTGTTCTAGTTCCTCTCCTTGACATTGCTCCTGATCTGGTTCTGCCTGACGGATCCTCCGTATCTGATCTTGTCAGAGTGCTTGATCCGGATGATTTGAAAATCAGTCCCGTTGTTCTATAATTGAGCTGTTGCAGAGAGGTATTCCCATGGCTAAAGTTACTCTTTCCACTCTTCGCAGACTCAAGGAAGAGCATAAGAAGTTCGGTACGATTACAGCATATGATGCGGCCTTTGCTCATCTTTTTGATGAATGCGGAGTTCCTGCTCTTCTTGTCGGTGATTCTCTTGGAATGGTCATGCAGGGTAGAGAGAGTACCATTGGTGTGACGGTGGATGACGTGGTCTATCATACCGGATGCGTGTCCCGTGCCGTAACCGAAGCCATGGTTATTGCTGATATGCCGTTCATGTCTTACGATACTCCGGAGTCGGCATGCCGCAATGCTGCGAGACTTATGCAGGCCGGAGCCTCCGTGGTGAAGATTGAGGGCGGTGTGTGGCTTGTTCCCGTAATCGAAAGACTGCTTCAGAACGGAGTTCCTGTGTGTGCCCACATCGGTCTTACCCCTCAGTTTGTCAATATTTTCGGTGGATATAAAATTCAGGGCCGTGAGGAGGCTCAGGCTCAGAAGATTGTTGAAACCGCTCTTAAACTTCAGAATGCCGGAGCTTCTCTTCTTGTAGTCGAGTGTGTTCCTGCACCTCTCGGCAGTGAAATAGCCGCCCGTCTCGATATTCCGGTAATCGGCATCGGAGCTGGCAATCAGACCGACGGTCAAATCCTTGTAATGCATGATGCTTTCGGTATTACCCCGGGGCATACTCCAAAGTTTGCACGTAATTTTCTTAAAGAGACCGGTGATCTCCGCAAGGCTGTTGAACTCTATCTGTCCGAGGTAGAAAACGGCAGTTTTCCTAATGAAAATCAGAGTTTTTTCTGAATCAGTTCATTTTGCTGTCCATGAAGTACAGATGCCGTCTTTCTGACTTTGTCCGGCGTCTGCATGATCCTTTGTGCCAGTCGTGTTATAATGATCACAGTTTTAATTCGGTGACGATGGGAATGATTTTGCCGTTTCCGTCGTTGTTTCTTTTTTGCTGCAGACAGGATTTACGGGAGTTCCCGTTTTTATTGCAATGAAAATAGTACAGAATATTCAGCAGGCGGTTGAGGCTGCAAACGGGTTAAAGAAGAGCGGGGCGACTCTTGCTCTGGTTCCTACCATGGGAAATCTTCATGAAGGTCATCTTACACTAGTCAGGGAAGCTGCAAAGCATGCGGATCATGTGGCCGTGAGTATTTTTGTCAATCCGCTTCAGTTCAATAATCCGAATGATCTTAAAACCTATCCCCGCACACTGGATGCCGATCTGACCAAACTTGAACAGGCCGGGGTGGATCTTGTTTTTACACCGACTCCCGAGATTATGTATCCTGACGGTATGGATGCTCATACTTTTGTTTTTGTGCCCGGACTGTCGGATATGCTGGAGGGAGCCTTGCGTCCGGGGCATTTCAAGGGTGTAACAACAGTGGTGACCAAACTGTTTAACATTTTTCGTCCTGACTTTGCTATGTTTGGTCAGAAGGATTTTCAGCAGGTGGCAGTTCTGAAGAAAATGGTCAGAGATATGGCCATGCAGATTAAACTTGTTGAGGTGCCTATCGTCAGAGATGAAAACGGACTGGCTCTTTCCTCAAGAAACGGTCTGCTGACCTCAGAAGAAAGAGAACGTGCACCTCTGATCTTCAGGCAGATGATGCAGATCAGGGAGCAGATTATTTCCGGCAGAAGAGATTTCAGGGAACTGACTGAAGAGGCAGGTGAGACTATCGATGCAAATGACGGTTTCAGAACTGATTCCATTGATATAGTTGATGCTGATACACTGAAGCCGGTATCGGAGCAGACTTCCAGAATTGCTGTTCTTATGGCTGTATATCTGGGAACAACAAGACTGATTGACAGTGTTTCATTTGATCTCTGACAGTTCGGCGATCAACTTTATCGGGTTTATCCTATAAGGATAAACCTGTCTATTTTTTGCTAATCTATTTTTGTAAAATTTGCTAGAATAGATCACAGTTTTGAAACGCCGTATCCGGCAAATTTTCTTTTTCTTTGAATTTAGGAAAATCAAATGCAGAGAACATTGCTACTGGGTAAACTGCACAAGGCACGTGTAACACATGCTGTACTTAATTATGAGGGATCCTGCAGTATTGATCTTGATTTGCTTGATGCGTCAGGAATTCTTGAAAACGAACAGATAGACATCTACAACGTTGATACTGGAGCCAGATTTCATACCTATGCAATAGCTGGTGAAAGAGGATCAGGAATGATTTCCCTGAACGGCGCGGCTGCCCGCATGGCAGCAGTTGGAGATACTGTTATCATTGCCGCCTACGGGATTTTTTCTGATGAAGAGGCAAGAACTCACAGACCAAAGCTGGTGTACTTAAACGAAAAGAACGAAATTGTTCGCATCGGCAAGAATTTTCCTGTTCAGTTGAACTGATTAATTATGGGATCTATTAAACTTATTGCAGGTCTTGGAAATCCCGGTGCCGAATATGAGCATACCAGGCATAATGCCGGAGTGGATCTGCTTTCCATGATATCTGATCGCTTTGGCATATCCCTTCATCCTGCTTCCAAATTCTTCGGCATGACGGGGCAGGGCAGGATAAAGGATCAGGATATCAGACTTATTTTTCCGACTACATATATGAACCTGAGCGGTCAGGCGGTTGCCGCTGTTGCCAATTTCTACAGGATCAGACCGGAGGAAATTCTGGTGATCCACGATGAACTGGATCTTGAGCCTGGCCAGATTAAACTGAAACTTGGCGGCGGCCATGCGGGGCATAACGGTCTGAAGAGCATAATTTCAAGTCTCGGCAACAATTCCGGTTTTTACCGCCTCAGAATCGGTATAGGGAAACCGTCGGATCGTTCCCAGATGCTGGGGTATGTTCTCGGCAGATCGTCACCGGATGATCGGGAACTGATAGAAGCAGCCCAGTCTTACGCCCTTTCATCAGTGGAATCGTTGCTGTCGGACGGACCGGAAAAGGCCATGAATAAAATTAACGCATTTAAAGCAAACAAATAAGGAGAGGAACGTGGGATTTAATTGTGGTATTGTAGGACTTCCTAATGTGGGAAAATCCACCTTGTTCAATGCACTTACCAAGGCTGGTATAGAAGCTGCCAATTTTCCTTTCTGCACCATTGAGCCTAATACCGGCGTTGTTCCTGTTCCTGATCCGCGACTTCAGGAACTTGCTGATATCGATCATCCTAAAAAAATAGTTCCAGCCTCCATGGAATTTGTTGATATTGCTGGACTTGTCAAGGGTGCTTCAAAGGGCGAGGGACTGGGCAATCAGTTTCTGACCAATATCAGGGAAACAGATGCCATAGCTCATGTAGTGCGCTGCTTCGAGGATGACAATATTGTTCATGTCAACGGAAAAATTGATCCTGCCGGGGATATCGAAACCATCAACACCGAACTGGCACTTGCCGATCTTGAAACATGCGAAAAAGCCTTGGCCCGCGTAAGCCGCAAGGCCAAGGGAAATGACAAGGTCGCCATTGCAGAAATGAAGGTTCTTGAGAAATGTCTGCCGGTGCTGTCAGATGCAAAAATGCTCAGAACTCTTAATCTGGCTCCGGAGGAAAAGGCTGCTGTTGCATACCTTTCATTCCTTACTCTGAAGCCGACAATGTACATAGCAAATATTGCGGAAGACGGTTTCACCAATAATCCGTATCTTGATATTGTTGAGAAGATTGCGGCGGAGGAAAACTCTGTTGTCGTTCCTGTCTGTGCGGAAATAGAATCAGAGCTTGCAGAAATGGATGAAGAGGATCGCGCCGAGTTTATGGCGGATATGGGAATAACCGAGCCCGGACTTAATCGCGTGATCCGTGCCGGCTACAAGCTTCTCAGTCTTCAGACCTTTTTTACCGGTGGACCGAAGGAGGTTCGCGCCTGGACAATTCCGGTAGGTGCCACAGCTCCTAAAGCGGCAGGTAAGATCCATACCGATTTTGAAAAGGGTTTTATTCGTGCCCAGACCATTGCATACGACGACTATATCGCCTATAAGGGCGAGGCCGGAGCCAAAGAGGCAGGCAAGATGCGTTCTGAAGGTAAGGATTATATTGTTCAGGACGGAGATGTTATGAACTTCCTGTTTAATGTATAGGGAGGAGCATTGCTGATTCCGATACGTTGAGCGGTCGATAGTGTGAAATGTGAACATATCATCTTCGACCGCCTTTGTGGTACTTTACTTTAACATGTTTTTTGGGTATTATAATCTCGTCTTCAAGAATGCGTCCTTAGCTCAGTTGGTTAGAGCATCACCTTGACATGGTGGGGGTCGGAGATTCGAGTTCTCTAGGACGCACCATTTTATTCCTTTCTTTTTTCTTCTTTTTGATATACGTTGTTTCTGTTTTATGCGTGAGCTGGAATCAGTTTATTCTGAATTCTTTCCCTGCGGCGTATGCTGATGAAACTTCTGAAGAATAAGTGTTTATGATTGTCACAATTTTGATAACCACTCTTTATTTTGAATAGATCTGAAGTTTTATGCAGTGAAACTGCTGATGCCGGTGAACTTGGCAGCGGTACAGCTGAATCATCAACTGTTGCTGTTGTCTAACGCCCGATCATATATGAACAATGTGTGTATGACGGTCATTCTTTTGAAATCTGTGATCCCCGTGAAATGCCGGCAGAGGAATAGTTGGACGCAGCTTTAAGAAAGTAGTGGCAGTCAGTTTTCGGAGTCTGGTCGAAAAGGAAAGGACTGTACTGCATTGAAGTGTTCAGTCTGTTCCGAAATGCCGATTCAACACTTTGCATCTGAGCAGAAACAATAATACCGGAACCTCTGTATTCATGCTTTGCACGGATCCGGAATTTTTTTGATTTTGTTCAGTTTCTGTAAATTGCTCTTGTCATGCTTTCCAGTCATCGGTGAATTCGATGTTGCCGTCTGTGTATGACCATGTAATCTTGGAGTACGTAAAACTTACAGATTCCATATCATGGTAAGGCTTGTTCTCAGGCAGGAAGGTGGTAGGTGTTTCTTCCTTCATGGTTACAATAATCGCATCCTCGAGCGTAATCTTGTAGTAGAGTTCCTCCTCACCGGTATCCTTGATGCGGTAGAATGTCAGCTGCACGGTTACGCCCTCGCCCTTGCAGCAGGCTGCAAACAGTTTAGGTGATGCGACATCCTTGGCTTTTAACACTGTAAGCGGATGATGAATTCTCTGTCCGGTTGGCAGACCGGTGTGAACATCGCGAGGAATTTCGACTTCATGATCCATTCCGTAAACGAGGATTTTATGCTTCTTGTGATCGCCCTGATCACATGAACCCTTGATTTTGCCCTGGTTCTTTCCAGTTACTTTCATATACATTGTTAAGGCCATAATGAATACCTCCAATCTGAGTTTAAAACTAATCTTGATTGTTTCGGCAGTCTGTTCAGACTGTTGCGGAACATTCAATTCGATCTTCTGTAGAGATAACAATTCATAGGGAGACAGGTTACAGCATGACTGAAAATTTTATGTACCAGCCTTTTGGGGATGTGAACTGCTTTTGCAGAGAGTCGAAATGAAGATAAACATCACACATATCAGTATGATACAGTCTGATTATTCCGGGGGATTCCATCAATGCTGAAATTTTTAATTCCCCAGGAAAGTTGCTCACTGGGCGGAGCGCGGCACAGATCCGGCGGAAGAATCAGACCAAGACATTTCATGGCAGTGGCACACATAAGAGAAGGATCCGATTCGTTTACCGGTTTTGCGTGATTCTGTTTGGAATATTTAAGATCCGTTCCTGAGAGAATTAGTGGGAGGTGCATATAGACCGGTGTTCTGTAACCGAGAACGGAGATTAGATTCAGCTGCCTTGTTGTTACCGGAATGAGATCTGCTCCCCTGACAATTTCTGTTACTCCCTCCGTCTCATCATCTGCCACCACCGCCAGGTTGTATGCAACGGTGCCGTCAGATCTAAGAAGAACAAAATCCTCGCCGCTTTCTGCAGCCGGTGTTTCGATATGACCTCTCGCAATATCATCAAATGAGAGCACAGTTCCCGGATTTCTGAAACGGACGGAAAAATTCTGATTTTCCTGATGCACCGTATTTCTGCATCTGCCGTCATATATTCCGCCCAGTGCTTTAATTCTCTTTCTGCTGCAGGAGCATTTGTAGACAAGATTTCTGAACTGAAGACTTCTGATTATTTCCCTGTACTTTTCGACCTGTCTGCTCTGATAGATTACACATCCGTCATATTCGAGACCGTAGATTTCAAGAGTCTTAAGAATACTGTCAGAAGCCTCCCTGCTGCATCTCTGTCTGTCCAGATCTTCTATGCGAAGCAGCCATTTTCCTTTTTGACTTCGGGCTCTGAGAAAACTGCCTATGGCTGTGCTGAGAGATCCAAGGTGCAGAGGACCGGACGGTGTGGGGGCAAACCTTCCTGTATACATTAAGTGCCAGTTTTTTATTGAACAAAACAACAGGGCGGTATTCCTGTGAATGCCGCCCCTGGAACAGAATCGCGAATTTTACTCGGAACGCTGCTTTTCCTTTATTTCATCAAGCTCCTTGCAGTCTACGCACAGATCTGCAGTAGGGCGTGCCTCAAGACGTCTGATACCGATTTCAGAACCGCAGTTTTCACAATATCCGAAGTCGTCCGTATCAATTCTGGCCAGAGTTTTTTCAATCTTTCTGATCAGCTTGCGTTCTCGATCTCTGGTTCTGAGCTCCAGAGCGAATTCCTCCTCCTGGGATGCTCTGTCTACATCATCAGGGAAATTGGCGGCCTCGTTCTTCATGTGACCTACTGTGTTATCAACCTCCTCACGCAGCTGATTTCTCCATGTTGTGAGGATCTTGCGGAAATGTTCACGCTGGTTTTCATTCATGTATTCTTCACCGGGCTGAACCTGGTAAGGCTCAATGCCGTCGATAACCGTAGTTGGTTTTCTGCGTTCTTTTACAGCCATGTTGTATCTCCCTTGCTGGTTATTAAGGACGAGGTATACAGGATCCTTTTATAGAAGAGTATAGTGAGGATCGCTTTTCAGACAAGAAATTGTCTCCTGCGCCTTAAAAAATTGTGCTTTGAAACAATGTAATCATATCTGTTCTGAATGTTTGAAACGGTATTATCCACAAATTCCGGATTATTTCCATTACGTATCTCAATTTTTTTGATTTTTATCAGATAGTTCAGATGTATCGCTGTTTATTTGATAATCGCCGTAACAGTCTCGTCGGAAAATTTCGGCAAAGGGGAGTGAACTCAACTGATCATATCCCCTATGTGTGAAAGACAGGCGCCTAACCCGGGTAAATCAGCGGATCCCTGGCGTTGTTGATTTCAAATGCTCTGATTCTGTCCCGGCAGGTTCCGCATGTGCCACAGGGGTATTCTCCTCCCTCATAGCATGACCATGTAAGGTGGTACGGTACCTTAAGTTCAAGTCCGCGTCTTACTATTTCCGCCTTGTTGCAGCTGATGAACGGAGCCTCAAGTGATACAGCTCCCCCCGTACCTTCAGTTATTGCCAGGTTCATGTATTTAACAAATTCCGGTGTGCAGTCAGGATAGGCTCTCCCTGCGGCATCATCTGCATGGGCCCCGTAGACAATACGGACTGCTCCGATGCTTTCGGCATATCCTGCGGCGGCACTCAGCATAAGACCGTTGCGAAATGGTACATACGTTCCCACCTTGCCCTCATTTCCCTTTTTTTTCAGCTGCTCAGCATAACTGGAATGATCTATCTCCTTATTCGAATGACTGAGCAGTGAACAGGAACTTTCTGCGAAAACACTGCTTAAATCCAGCAGTCTGTACGGCACATGATAATATGCGGCAACAGCCTCTGCTGACTTCAGTTCTCTTACGTGTTTCTGACCGTAGGTGATATTAAGAGCGTAAACATCATTTTCTCCGGAACTGACTGCCAGTGCCAGACATGTGGTGCTGTCTATTCCGCCGCTTAAAAGTACAACTGTTCTATTCATTTTCCGGTGTCCTGCAGTCGTTTTTCTGTAGCTGGATAAGTTTAAACACATTTCCCTGTTCATCAAGGAAACGGTATTCAACTGAATTAATAAGTTCCGTCTGATGAAAGAGTCCGCACAGACTCTTCATGGCCTCCGTTCTGGCTTCCCCGGTTATTATATTTTCGATATTGCTGCGGTATTTGTTGTATGGAGTCAGCTTTACAGAAAGGTGACCATCGGAAAGAAGGCATTCGCCTTCTTTGTATGGAGATCCCTGAACTGTAAGCCTGCCGGTGCACTGCTCTGCAAAGATCTGTTCTCTGTCTGCCCTGTGTTCCAGAGCATTCTCCGGACGTTCTGCCGCTGTTTTTTCGTCAGTTATGACAGATGCATGATTATCGTTGCTCTGAAACTCCGTACTGCGGAATGGAACCGTTCCTTCGTTTTCCTGTCGGGCATTGCCGTTTTCCCGGCCCGGATCCTCAGCCTGTGAAGGTGCAGCCAGGATCAGACAGCATATTACGTCACACAGCAGGTTTTTAAAAAATCCCTTGTTCATCAGCAATTCCTGAAATTTTTGCATCATTATAGCACATGAGGATTTCAAAGCTTTTTTGACTTTTCTGCTGTTCATGATTTTATTCAGCAAAAACCCAAAAACAAGTATAATAGGCGCAATTTTGAGGGTTGAGCATGGCAAAGGCTAGAGGACGGAACGCGAAGACAGGTTCCGGGAAAAAAAATACCAAAAACGGAAACATTTTTACGCGAAGAGGCTTCTGGCTGTACGGACTGGGATTTATTCTTCTGGTTCTTGCCGTACTTACCGTCTATGTCATTTATCTTGATGCCGAGGTTCAGAGACGTTTTTCCGGGGAAAAGTGGAAGCTTCCTGCATGGATCTATTCAAGACCTCTTGAACTTTACCGGAACCAGAGGCTCTCCCTGGAACAGATGGAGAATGAACTTAAAATGCTCCATTACCGCAAGGTTCTCAATCCTGCGAGTCCCGGTGAATATGCGGTAAACGGCAACAGGATGATAATTATCAAGCGTCCGTTCAGGTTTTACGACGGCGAGGATCCTGAGCGTGCACTTTTTCTGGTATTTTCCGACAACAGAGTTTCCACACTCCAGGATGCAAAAACGTCAAAAAATCTTGCTTTTGTGCGCATGGACCCGATTATTCTGGATCGTATTACCGTTGGTGACGAGGAGGATCGCATACTTATAAGGCTTCAGGATATAAATCCGCGTCTTGTTCAGATCCTGCTTACAATTGAGGACAAAAATTTCTATGAGCACCGGGGGATCAATCCTCTGTCCATAATCCGTGCTCTTATCGCCAATCTCAGAGCCGGCAAAAAGGTGCAGGGAGGATCTACCCTGACTCAGCAGTTTGCCAAGAATTTCTTTCTTACCCGTGAAAAGACACTGATGAGAAAAATCAAGGAAGCTCTGATGGCTGTCATCATAGATGCCAGATACGAGAAGAATCAGATCCTGGAAGCGTACATGAACGAGATTTATCTCGGACAGAACGGAGCCAGCGGCGTATACGGTTTCGGTCTGGCATCATATTTCTATTTTGGTCTGCCCGTCAGCGAACTGGATATTGAGCAGATGTCCATGCTTGTTGCCGTGGTGAGAGGTCCTTCATATTATAATCCGTGGACTCATCCGGAACGGGTCAGAGAACGACGGGATCTGATCCTGAAGAAGCTCATGGATGAGGATCTGATAACTCCTGCAGAGTATGAGAAGTATGCCTCCAGGGAAATACAGGTTGTTCCCCGCGGCAAACTGACATATGGTAAGACGCCGGCATATGTTGATCTGGTCAGGCGGGAAATAAAACAGCATCTTGACGAAAAGGTTCTGGGAGAATCAGGTCTTAAGATTTTTACCAGTTTTGATCCCGTGGTTCAGAGATCGGCAGAGGATGCGGTTTCCAGAATTGGAAGGGAATTTTCTGCCAAAAACCCTGATATTGAAATGGCTGTGGTTGTGGCAAACTGGCACAAGGGTGAGATTGTTGCTCTTATCGGAGGCCGGGAGTTTTCAAAATCGGGTATGTTCAACCGGGCTCTTGATGCCAGAAGGCAGATAGGATCCACCATTAAGCCGCTGGTTTACATAACTGCCTTTGAGGAAAAGAATTATCAGCCTGCCACGGTAATCAGCGATACGGATCTGACAGTAAAGTTCGGGCAGACCAAATGGCGTCCACGCAATTTTGATCATAAATATCACGGTCAGGTTTTCCTTTATGACGCCCTTGCCCGCTCGCTGAATATTCCTGTTGTACGGGTCGGGGTTGATATCGGAGTTAAAAAAGTCGTTTCCAAACTGGAGCGGCTCGGACTGGGAACCAACATAACATCCTATCCGTCCATGCTTCTTGGCACACCGGAAATGAGTCCTATGGAAATAGCCCAGCTGTACAGCGTTTTTGCCACCCATGGTTTTTACAAGCCTCTGTCTGTAATCAGGGCGGTGATCAACGATGACAATGAAATAATCTATCATCCGTCGGGAGATGCCGACAGAATTTTTTCCGAGGTGGATTCCTACCTTCTTACCCAGGGACTTGTTTCCGTGGTGCAGAAGGGTACAGCCAGATCGCTTCAGGACGTTCTGGGCGGCAGGCAGATTGCGGGTAAAACAGGCACTACGGATTCGGGCAAGGATTCGTGGTTTGCAGGATTTGACAATGAAGAGGTTGTTTCCGTCTGGGTGGGCTTTGATGACAACCGGGCTACCAGTTATACCGGATCCACCGGAGCGCTCAGAATTTACAAGGAATTTATTCGTCAGCGTGGTGTAAACAGTCTCAGTATTTCGATGCCCGACGGTGTTGTAAGTCAGAAGTATTCTGCCGACGGTGTTCCTATTGAAAGCAGGTGCCGGAATGCCGGAGCTGTGGTATTTCCTGCCAAGAAATCTGCTGTCGGCACGATCTTTGACTGCAACTATGACAATATCTACCGGGAAAGATAGCAGACAGGATCCGCGAGACGTCCGTCTGAAATGTCACCCGGTTAATTTTCTACTGCCTGACCGGTACATCCTGTCTAGGATGCAGGATAGAGGCAGCCGAGAATTTTAGACCTTGATGCACCGGTTGCCGCAGGCAGATTCCCTGGCTGTCTTCTGACGAACTGCCGGGCAAGCCATGCGAATGCCAGTGCCTCCACATAATCCGGATCTGCTCCAAGAAGTTCGGTGCTGCCGAATTTTTCACATCCCTGCAGTCTGGTTTCAAGATCTGACATCAGCAGAGGATTATGTGCACCGCCTCCGCAGATATACGATTCATATGATCTGCCATCAGCAACACGCATCACAGCATCCGCAATGCTGTCTGCAGTGAATGCAGCAAGTGTTCTCAGCAGATCTTCCGGAGATATGCTTATTCCGGTTTCCCTGACACACTGATCGGTAAACTCCCCTGTAAAGGTTTCTCTTCCCGTGCTTTTCGGCCAGTCCTTTTTTATATATGGGTGCTGCATCAGTCTGTTCAGGAGAGGAATGCATACAGTACCCTGTCCGGCATGTACGGCGTTTTTATCATACGGTTCGTTCCATGTGTTTCTTACCAGAAGATCCATAAGTGTGTTTCCTGGTCCGGTATCAAATCCAAGAACTGTCCTACTGCTGTGATCCAGAACGGAAATGTTGGAAATTCCGCCGATGTTTATGATAAAGCGAAGCTTTTCCGGATTTCGGAAGATCTGATCATGAAAAGCGGGAACAAGAGGCGCTCCCTGACCTCCAGCCGCCATATCGGCAGATCTGAAATCGCAGATGACATCTATTCCGGTGAGATGGGCAAGAAGAGCTCCCGAACCCAGCTGTACTGTAAAACCAAGTTCGGGACGGTGCCGCACAGTCTGACCGTGGGAGCCTATGGCGGCAACATCCTCTGCTTTGACATCCGCTTTTTTCAGCAGTTTGTTAACTCCGTCTGCAAAAACTCTGCTGATTTCAACGGATACGGCGCCGGATTTATCAGTTTCGTTATCTCCCGGCGTACACAGTCCGTGCATTGTCTTAAGCAGCTTTTCCGGCCATTTCCCCCCGGCTGCGGCAATCACCTTCGCCTGGTTTCCGTCAAATTCAGCCAGAACAAGATCGATTCCGTCCATGCTGGTTCCTGACATGATACCGATATACAGTTCTCTTTTATGCTCCATTACAAACTCTCTTCCGTTTTCGTTGCCGCCTAATTCGGTTCAGTGCCTGGTTTTGATTCCCGGTGAATATTTTTCAGGGGAATTCGTTGCCGCCGGGATTTGCAGCTGGGGCGGCTTCCACGAACGGCAACATTAAACTAAATTCCTTCCGGCTATATTCTAGAACAGTGCCATAGGCTATAATACCACAGGTTTTTTATTCGATTTCTGAAAAAGGTATATGATGGCAACGATAGAAGAAGCATTAGCCGAAATTAAACGGGGCACTGATGAGATCCTCGTTGAGGAAGAACTGGTAAAGAAGTTAAAGGAAGGTCGTCCGCTGCGCATCAAGCTTGGTATGGATCCTACAGCACCGGATATTCATCTCGGTCATACTGTTATTCTTAACAAACTGAGAACATTTCAGAATCTGGGTCACGAAGTTTATCTGCTTATCGGTGATTTTACAGCTCAGGTCGGTGATCCTACCGGTAAGAATGCCACACGTCCGCCGCTTTCTCCGGAGAAAATCAGGGAAAACGCGAAGACGTATGCGGAGCAGGCTTTCAAGATCCTTGATCCCGCCAGAACACATATTGTGTACAATTCGGAATGGCTGGACAAACTTGGTGCCACCGGCATGATCAAACTTGCATCCCATCAGACAGTGGCCCGCATGATGGAGAGAGATGACTTCAAGAAACGATATACTGCAGGTCAGTCCATAGCCATTCATGAATTTATCTATCCGCTGCTGCAGGCCTATGATTCTGTTCATCTCAAGGCTGATGTGGAGCTTGGAGGCTCAGATCAGAAGTTCAATCTGCTGATGGGACGCGAACTGCAGAAGGATATGAACATGGCTCCGCAGTGTACTCTGACCATGCCCCTTCTTGTTGGTCTGGACGGCGTCAAGAAAATGTCAAAGTCTGCAGGTAACTACATAGGAATTCATGATTCTCCGGATGACATGTTCGGAAAGATCATGTCCATAAGTGATGATCTTATGTGGAACTATTTTGAACTTCTGTCCGCAAGACCTCTGAGTGAAATTGAATCCTTCAGGGAACAGGTGGCTGGCGGTGCAAATCCGCGAGATCTCAAGATCCTCCTGGCAAAGGAAATCATAACACGCTATCACTCCGCTGCTGAGGCTGAGACAGCCGAAACCTCCTTCATCAACAGATTCTCTAAGAACGCTCTGCCTGAGAATATCCCTGAGGTTACAGTGGATGCAGCTTCCGATGAAGGAATTCCGGTCACCAATCTGCTTAAGAGTGCCGGCCTTACAGCCACAACCTCTGATGCAAGACGCATGATCCAGCAGAATGCTGTTAAATGCAACAGTGAACCGGTAACTGACGATAAAATGATTGTGGCCAGGGGAAGTAACGAGATCTGGCAGGTGGGAAAGCGTCGCTTTGCAAGAGTGGCGGTAAAATAAGCCGAATTTGTTTCTATATTTCACTCAAAACCTCATTCGTAAGTGGATGGGGCTTTTTATTGTGATCGGCACACATTTTTATGGAGAGTCCATTTTCTATAGGGTGAAAGTCACGGATTTGGCATCTAGTGGCCAGAGTTAGCGAAAACACAGCGTTGGCTATGAAACCGGGCTTGATAGCATAAACCAGGCATGGCTTACATAGTCTTAATGGGTTACTTGTGTAAATTTAGGACTTTGATTTATGGGGGGCGGGGCGTTGCTAGATAGATAGTTATCTTGTCTGCACAAGAGTAATATGAATAAATCAAAAAATAGAAATTGATATTAAGATCCCTAACTTCTCAATAATATCACCTCGCATAGCATAGTTCATCCTCAAAAAAAAATTTTTTTCTAAAAAAATTTGCTTGGATGCCAACTATTCCCAGTCAGCCGGTCGGGATGTACGGTTATTTTCCTGATACAGTCCTTACCAGAGTCTCATCAAACTCCGTGAGCTCTGCGTTCTGAATTCTGATGAATTCCCTGAACTCCATGATGCGACTTACGGTTTCGCTACGGCGGTTCCGTTTGTTCTCCAGTTCAGTCAGCTGTTCCCGTACCGTCTGAAGCTCTGAAACCACATGGTTGTAATTTTTCCGAGATTCAGCCTGGCTGATGAGCTACTGCAGAAGCTCCTCTTCTCTTTTGCGGAGTTTTTCCTCATCGCGTTGATTGATTTCCGCAAGAAGTCTTTCGATGTTACGCTCCATCTGCTCCTGAAAACCATCATGCTCCTTCAGGAATCCGTTAAAGGCAGAGAGGCATGCCGCCTTGAGTTCATCCTCTTTAACGGTTCTGGCGTGGCAGACGAGATCGGTCTTTTTCGGATAAAGTCTGGTCAGACAGTGCCATACCACGGATTTCTTGCCGCGGTTGTTGGGTTTTGTGGAAGTTTTCGTCACATTCGCTGCAGAATACAATCTGGGAAAAAGCAAGGCGGCTACTGAAACCGCATTTTCTGCCGTTTGCTGTGACACAGGTGATCCGGTGCACCAGTTCATCCTGCACTTTGAGAAAGATGTGTTTTGGAATAATGGACTCATGGGAGTTGTCTTGCAAGGTGAATACTTTGCATCCCTTTACAGGACACGATTTCTGAGATTGCATTTTATAGTGACATTTATGGTGAAATATATAGTGACATGTCATCATAAATATGATATGATGTCTCCATAAATTTGAACAGGGGGATGGAGCAAGATGAATCTGGGGATCGAATCTGAGACACTTGAGTTCAAAAAGACAACAGGCGAAGTCGATAAAGCTATGGATAACATCGCCAGCATGTTGAACAAGCACGGACATGGAACACTTTTCTTTGGAGTTTCTCCCGACGGAGAGGTCACAGGACAGCAAATCAGTGCATCATCACTTGATGATGTTGCAAAAAAGATAAAAGATGCCATCAAACCGATGATCTATCCGGAGATCAAAAAAGAGAAACTGGACAACATGGATGTCATCAGGGTGGATTTTTCTGGTAAGGAGAAACCCTATTCTTCTTTTGGCCGATATTACAAAAGAGTATTTGACCGAACCGAGGAAATGACACCAGATGAATTGAAGAGAATGATGGCTGAAACAGACAGGTCTTCACATTGGGAGAACAACCTGACAAAATATGGTCTTGACGCCGTTGATAAAGTTGCTCTTGAAGAATTCTACAAAAGATCTGTCTCATGTGGCAGACTGGAAGAGCAGGCCGCATACAATGCAGAGGAATTGCTCACCGGCCTGGGATTGTACGAGCAGGGGAAACTCACGAACGCAGGTTATTATCTCTTTTCAAACCAAAGACCGGCTGTGTTAAAGCTTGCTGTTTATGTTACAGATGAACGTATCAACTTTTCTGACATTGACAGAATTGAGGATAACATTTTCAACCTGATCCGTAAGGGATTTTCCTATATCAAAGAGCATATCAACTGGAGCGTGGAAAACGCAAACGAAACATCGCGAATCGAGGTGCCTGAAATACCGATTGAGGCAATAAGGGAAATTGTCGTAAATTCCTTTGCACATGCCGATTACAGAGGAATCAGTGAAAATGAGATTGACATCACACCAACCAAGGTGGAGATCTATAATCCCGGCGCGTTTCCAGATGGGCTAACCCCAGAGATGTTTGCCCGTCAGAGAATCCGCTCCATGCCCAGAAACAAAGTAATATTGACCACTTTGTATAAGAGCAAAGATGTTGAGATTTTCGGCAGCGGTTTCAGAAAGGTCTATGCGCTTTGTGACAAATACGATATCAAGGTTGAGTCAGGTTTTGAAAACGATGGGTTCTCCTTCGTGTTTTACAGGGACACGCATCAGAGACATGTCACTCAAAATGTCACCATAAGTGTCACTGATCAAGATAAAGATGCAAAGCTTCCTACCGATGCAAGAGTTTATATGTTGCTGAAGGAAGATCCCGCGCAGACAAGAGAATCCCTGGCACAGAAAACCGGGCGAACAGTCCGGACGATCCAGCGGGCCTTGGACAAACTTTCCAGAGAGGGAAGAATTCAAAGGATTGGATCCAACAAAACGGGTTACTGGGAGATTTTCTGATGTTCAGACCAACATTTCCAGCAATACAGCAAAGACCAGGGGGTGCATAGTATTTACTTTGTAAGATACTCATGGTTACCCTCCACATAATACTGAGGTATGATGCCGTTGTCCTTCACCTGGGTCTTGTTAAGAAAGTCGGTGGGCACTCGGTAACTCCAGATTGGAAAGCGAAGGGTGGATTTGGATCTCTGTGTTCGAATCCTAACCTGTGATGGGGTGGGGTTCTTTGTTTTGAACCGCTGAATACGGCTCCGTACGTTTGGTGTGGGAGGCGTGGTTTTGCCCGTCTGCCCGATTGTGCTGTATATACTTTATTTTTTTCTGGTGATGGTACCGGAATGTGTACTGCCGTTATCAGCCGATGAAATTCTGATTCGGCAAAACTGTTAAGGATCTCAACAGTTTAGAGCTGTGTGTTTTTTAAGAGCACGCTTCGTTGGTTATAATGCTTCTGATGGCAGTCTCCTGTCGCTTTTTTGTCTCTTTGTTCAATGAAATAGAAATAGAGACAGAATTTCTTTTTTAAACTTGATCTTTGATTTTTAAAAATTTACCTGCCTGCAGGCAGAATGGAAAACCGGTACAGATTTAATGGGTGACACTCAAATTACTGTAGGTCTTGATTTTCATCGTATGCATGTCTTCATGCTTGATGATCAGGATCATTTTATCAAGATGATGAAGAATAATCTTGTTCATCTCGGATTTTCGTCTGTTACCTCTGCCGGTTCTGTGGAGGCGGCCAAAAGAATATGTCTGAAGCAGGATTTTGATATTTATCTTATCGACTATAATCTCGGGGACGGTCCGAACGGACGCCAGTTTATCCATTATTTGCACCAGAAGGGCAGAATTCCGCAGGATTCTCCTGTTCTGATGGTTACCGGTGATGCTTCAAGAGCCATGGTTCTAAGTGCCATAGAGGAGGAACCGGATGATTATCTGATCAAGCCGTTCTCCATTCTTCAGTTCAGGCAGCGTATCTGCAGGGTTCTTGCCCGAAAGAGAGATCTGAGTGATGTTTATCATGCCCTTCATGAAAAACGGTACCAGGATGTTATATCCAAGTGCCATGAGCATATTTCCAGACTTTCTCCCTATTCAGCGGAGATTCGGACTCTTCTTTGCGAGGTGTGCATCAAAACAGGTGCCCTGCAGGAGGGCAAGGCCGTTATAGAGGAGGGACTGGCCTTTCATGAATCTGCAAGATTCAGACTTGAACTTGGGAAAATATGCTGCCAGCTGGGAGAGTACGAGGAGGCTCTTGAAAATCTTAATCTGGCAAAACAGATGAAACCGTACCTGATGGAGATTTACAGGACGGAGTGCAGCACCTACATACAGATGAAGGACTACGCCCGGGCGTCGAAGGCTCTTGAGGATGCGATCAATATATCGCCTCAGTCATCCACAATGCTGAACATGCAGATTGATCTTGCAGCATCCGAGCATAACTATTTAAAAATGAGGGACAGTATATCGGCACTGATGAACCTTCACAGGTTTGAACCGGATCGCTTGCAGGATCTGATGTCTGCCTATGTGCATACCGCCATTCTTTTTGCCAGTCAGTCATCCGAACCCTATCATCTTGACATGCTCTCAAAAAACATCAACTCCGTAATCAGACGCTATGCCGAGTATGTTTCTGACGGCAGCAACGATTTTGATCTTGAGGTTTTTCAGACCATAGTAAAATCCCGCATTGATGTAACCACGGGTGATGTTCTCAGAGGTAAAAAATCTCTCTACAAAACCATCAACAGTCTCAGAGACTCGTTAAAAACTGTTCCTGAGAGTGTTTTCAGCAATATTCTCATGGGACTGAACCAGATCGGAGATTACGAATATGCGGACAACATTCAGAAGGAGAGGGGGCAGACCTCTTCCGGCAGGAGTGTTGATCCGATTTTATCGACCTGTACGGCCATATACAATTCAGATGAAAATCTCAGGCAGAAACAGGAAAAGTACAGGTCTGTAAACCGCATGGGTATTGCAGAATACAAGCAGGGAAATTATGAGCGGGCTCTGGAACTGTTTGATGAGGCTCTGAGAAAATCGCCGTGCAATACCGTAGCCATAATCAACAAGGCTCAGTCTCTGATAAAACTTATTCAGGCACCGAATCTTTCCAAAAATCAGAAAACTGTCTACATTAATTCCTGCCGGGATATTCTTGGAAGTATAGACGGTCTTGTTCTGAGCAGGGAACAGGACGCCTATGTCGCCGACATTAAATTCAATCTTTCAGAGATTGTTTCTTCAACGGGCGGCAAAAAGTAATCCTAGCGTAAACTCTTCCTCATTCCCGGGCGCTTCTTTTCTATGCCGTGTGAATTTCTGCAGTTTGGCCGGTGTCCTGCCGGAATGTATCAGGCCGGAACTGTATTTTTTGCTGATGATGTCCTGTCATATTTCTGAAAATCTGTTATAATTCTCCCGTTGCGTAAGTCCATGTAGCTCAGTTGGATAGAGCACGCGCCTCCTAAGCGCGGGGTCGGAGGTTCAATTCCTCTCATGGACGCCAGAATACACGGGATTTCGTTGACAGATGACGATGTCCTTTTTTTTTGCCTGGTTATATCGGGTATACCACGTCTTGATCATTCCTGCTGTCGGACTTTTGGCCTGGGAATACGGAATCAGCAGGACAGATCAGGGTTTGTTTGCTTTTGAAACGGAGTTTGTATGGCAGTAAGGGATATTGTCAGGGATGAAGAATTTCTGAGCCGCAAGTCTGAACCGGCAGCCAGAGAAGATATGTCTGTTGGAAATGATCTCAGGGATACACTTATGGCTCATAATCATGAATGTGTCGGTATGGCTGCCAACATGATAGGTGTTGCAAAACGTATCATTATTGCCCGTCTGTCCGAGCGGATGCTGGTGATGTACAATCCGGCGGTGCTGAAAATGAAGGAACCGTATGAAACTGAAGAGGGGTGTCTTTCTCTTGACGGCAAGAGAAAAACCACACGCTACCGCAGCATAGAGGTTGAATACTATAACTCCCTGTGGCAGAAGAAGGTAAAGAGATTCTCAGGATTTGAGGCACAGATTATTCAGCACGAGATGGATCATTTGAACGGCATAATCATCTGAGCACCGGGATTTGTCACAGCCGGCTGACAGATAGGAATGATCTGACTGTGATAATGTCCCGCTGTTATGTTTTCTGTGTTCCTGGTCTGATCAGTCCCTGAAAGCATCTGTCGCTTCAACGAACTGAAAAAACTACTGAACGGGGCAGATTTTGTTGTAAAATTCAGCAGGTAGGCATTTCCGTGCGGCGGAGCTTTTTTTGAAGTGATCCCAGGGGCAGGCATGTGCATTTTTATTTTTGACAATATGAGATTTGATTCAATTCAGTTATAGGATTTTAAGATGAAGGTATTAGTTATCGGCAGCGGCGGACGTGAGCACGCCCTGGCATGGAAGGCGGCTCAGTCGAAGCTGGTTAAGGAAGTCATTGTGGCTCCGGGTAATCCAGGTACAGCTCTTGAGTCCAAAACCCACAACGTTGATATCAAGGTCAGCGATATAAAGGGACTGGCCGACTTTGCGGAGCGGGAGCATGTTTCACTTACCATCGTCGGACCTGAGGCTCCTCTTGTTGATGGAGTTGTTGATGAGTTTACATCAAGGGGTCTGAAAATTTTCGGACCGACCAGATATGCGGCTCAGCTTGAAGGTTCCAAGTCGTTTACCAAGGATTTCCTTGCCCGCCATAATATACCTACCGCCAAATACAAAACATTCACCGAGGTTGATCCGGCTGTTGAATACATAAGGGAACTTGGAGCTCCGATTGTTGTAAAGGCTGACGGTCTGGCCGCCGGCAAGGGTGTGATTGTCGCTCTGGAGGAGCAGGAAGCAATTGACGCTGTCAGGGATATGCTTTCCGGTAACGCCTTTGGCTCTGCAGGCAGCAGAGTAGTTATTGAAGAATTTTTATCCGGTGAGGAAGCGTCGTTTATTGTAATGGTTGACGGTGAACATGTCCTGCCGATGGCTACAAGTCAGGATCACAAGCGTGTCGGTGACGGGGATACCGGTCTTAACACCGGCGGCATGGGTGCATACTCTCCGGCTCCTGTTGTTACCCCTGAGGTTCACCGGCGGATTATGGATCAGATCATTTATCCTACTGTAAAGGGCATGTCTGATGAAGGGCATCCGTATACGGGTTTTCTGTACGCCGGTCTGATGATTGATGATGCAGGAAATCCTAGGGTCATTGAATTTAACTGCCGTTTTGGAGATCCTGAAACTCAGCCTGTCATGATGAGAATGAAATCTGATCTGGCTGAACTGTGTCTTGCTGCAGTTGAAGGAAAGCTGGATACGGTGGAGTGTGTATATGATCCGCGTCCCGCAGTCGGTGTCGTTCTGGCTGCAGAGGGTTATCCTCAGTCTCCGAGAAAGGGTGACGAAATTACAAAGCTTCCTGCAAAGAATTCGAAGGATGCCATGATATTTCATGCTGGAACCGCAATTTCAGACGGCAAACTTGTTACTAACGGCGGAAGAGTGCTGTGCGCCACAGCCCTGGGCAGCAGTGTGAAGGATGCACAGCGCAAGGCTTACTATCTGGCGTCCCAGGTGTCATGGAACGGAATGTTCTTCCGTCATGATATCGGCTATCGTGCAATAGCCAGAGAGGAACAGTAGGATGATCAGGCTGGCGGCCTTCGATCTGGACGGAACTCTTTTCAACAGCAGTTCCAGAATATCCGATGTTAATCTTGCCGCTCTTGATGAAGCAAGAAAACGGGGGATCAGGATTGTTATCGCATCAGGCCGTCCCTATACTGTTGTCAGACATGTCCTTGAACAGCTCAGACTTGATCTGACTGACAGCTACTGTATTACCTTGAACGGTGCACAGATTATAAGGTGCCGTGATGACAAGGAACTTTCCGGCTCTTTCATTTCCGGCAGGGATGTAAGAGATATTGCCGGTTTTGTTCTTCCCCGCGGTGCCTTTATGCATACCTATTCCGTACGGCGCGGACTGCTGCTCAGCAGAATGAATCCATATTCGGAAATTGAACTGTTCGGCGGTCTGGTAAAACATGCCGAAGATAATTTTCTGAAGCTCGATGATAATGAAAAATTCTACAAGGCTCTGGTGGCGGCACAGAGGGAACTGGTAGATCAGATTGCTGCGGCTGTTCCTGATGAGCTTCGATCAAGATTCAAGGTGATCAGATCTCTTGGAACACTGCTTGAGTTTCTGGAGCCGGGAACAGGCAAGGGGCCGGCTCTTGCTCGTCTGGCGGAGAATCTGGGAATTTCTGCCGGAGAAATCATAGCTTTTGGTGATGAGCAGAATGATCTTGATATGATAGAGTATGCCGGTACAGGTGTGGCCATGGCAAACGGCGGAGAGGAAATAAAAAGAAATGCTGATTTTGTGACTCTGTCCAATGATGAGGACGGAGTGGCATATGCACTCAGACGTTTCTGCTTCTGACCGGTACGGTATAGTTGCAGATTGTTTATTTTTTAGGTTGTTTTATGAGTAAAGAGAAAAAACGGACCATGGGCGAGTACCTTGTAGCCTTTATGCGTCTGATCACTCCGTTCTGGAGATCAAAGGAAAGCAGATCCTGCAGATTTCTGCTTCTGATGGTTTTCATTTTCAGCGGTCTCAGTGTTTTTATTGCCAAGCAGGTCAACACCTGGTACAACGACTTCTACAATTCCCTTCAGGAGTATGACATCGATGCCTTCTGGTCGGAAATGGTTATTTTCTGTGTTATAGCAACTTTCCATGTTTATGTTGCAGTAACCAATGCCTACGTGAAGCAGAAGATAATGATCGAATGGCGTCACTGGCTCAGTACACACTTCATGCGCAAGTGGCTGAGTAACGGCGTGTTCTACAAAATGCAGTTTTCAGAAGCCCAGACTGATAACCCGGATCAGCGTATAGCTGCAGATCTGGATGAGTTTGTAAGTCTTACTTTTTCTCTCACAATCGAGATCCTTACATCCCTGGCCATGCTGGTGACCTTCTTTTCTGTTCTGTGGGAACTTTCGGCCGCAGTTGATATGCATATCGGTGATACGGTGATCCATCTTCCTGACGGTTACCTGTGCTATCTTGCCGTGATCTATGCCGCCATAGGCACTGTACTGACGTTTATCATAGGCCGTCCGCTTATCAGACTGAATTTCAGACAGCAGAGGGTTGAAGCCGACTACCGTTTCTCCCTGGTGCGAATTCGTGAAAATGCTGAATCCATAGCCATGTACCGCGGTACAAAGGAGGAGGGAGTCTATCTTGAGGAGCGTTTCGGACAGGTGGTAAAGAATGTTTACAACATCATGCTCAAGTCTGTTCATGTCGGCTTCTTTTCACTGTCGTACAACCAGGCATCAGTGGTGTTTCCGTTCATTATTTCATCACCGCTGTATTTTGCAAAAACAATAACTCTCGGTTCGCTTATTCAGATTTCATCGGCTTTTGGACGGGTTCAGGATTCTCTGTCAACTCTGATCAACAATTTTGCATCGCTGGCAAGGTGGAAATCTGTTATTGATCGTCTCGTTCAGTACAACGAGAACATGGAGGAGGCCGCCGGGATTACCACCATACCGGTTGATGAGGCTGGTACAGTTTTGGCCGCCGAGGGACTTTCCATTACATCACCTGACGGCCGTCAGCTGATGCTGGATGGAAACTTCAAACTCAGACCGGGAGACGCAATGCTTATAAGAGGTCCTTCCGGCTGCGGCAAGACTACACTGTTCAGAACTCTGGCCGGACTCTGGCCTTATGCCACCGGCCGGATCAACTATCCCCTCGGTGAGGTTCTGTTTCTGAGTCAGAGACCTTATATTCCTCTTGGAACACTCCGCAGAGCCATATGTTATCCACATGCGCCTCTTCCGGATCATGTGATTCTGCCGGTTATTGAGCAGACTCATCTCGGGCATCTGGTTCAGAAACTGGATATTGAAGGAAACTGGGGACAGATTTTAAGTCTCGGTGAACAGCAGCGTGTTGCCTTTGCCCGTGCAATACTTCTTCATCCTCAGGTTGTTTTCATGGATGAAGCCTCATCCGCGGTTGATGAGGACCTGGAAAACAGTCTTTATACCGAACTTCGCAATCATCTGACATCCTCTATTATTGTCAGTGTCGGTCATCGCAGCACACTGAAGAGATTCCACAACTGCTGTCTCGAATGGGCGGAGGATCTGAACTGGAATATGGTGGACAGTGCCGAGTATGCCGAGGAGGGGTGTTTTACTGATAAAAAGGCTGTCCCTGATGAGCATATGGATGATGAATCATTTGAACGCTACCGTGCAGGAAGCGTATATACCAAGGAACATACGGAATCCGGCAGAACCAGTATTTTAAGAAGACTCCTTGAGTTTCTTGGAAGGGACGGCAGGTAGTTATGGATATCAGCAGTGCTCTTGAGGAGCTGCACCTGAACAATTATGACGAGGCTGCAGCTCTGTTTAAGGATGCCGCCGCCGGCGGTAATTCCGATGCATGTGATTTTATTGTGCAGATATACCGTCTGGGTCTTTCATCTCATGTAACGCGGAAGGAGGCTCTCGAATATGCCATCAAGGGCTACGAGTACCGTTCCAGGGACGGCTGCTACAATCTTGGCACCATGTACAGAACCGGATTTTTAGGCAGTCCGGATTATGCCAAAGCCTACGATTTTTTCACTGAGGGCAGTTCGGAACTTCACGATCCGAGGTGTTCCTTTGAACTTGGGGAAATGCTGAGGCTGGGTGAAACCGGAAAAGGATCCCGTGTTGATGAGGCGGTAAAGTACTACCATGCAGCTGCAGCCAGAGGATATTACCCGGCTCAGTTTCAGCTGGCGTGTATTTTCGAGCGGGTTGTCAAGGATTTTGACGCCACTCTTGAATTCTACCGCAGCTCTGCGGAGAAGGGGTATGTGGATGCCATGCTGCGTCTCGGATACATCTATGAAAAGGGCGTCAGGGTAGATCCCGATCTGTCCTCGGCTGTGGACTGGTACAGGAAGGCTTCGGATGCCGGATCTACGGAAGGATTTCTCAAGATTGCAAGAATGGTGCTCTGCTCGGCTGACAGGAGTGGCATACTTCATATTGCTCCCGGTGATCTGGAAAAACAGCTTGCCGATCTGGCGGAGAAGGGATCTGATCCGGCTGAGCCTCTTTATCTTCTAGGCTGTCTCTCGGAGATGCAGGGAAAGTACGGATCTGCAGGATCTTTTTTCTACCAGTCCGCTCTCAAGGGCTGTCTGCCTGCATTATGCCGCTATGCCGCTCTGCAGATTGAGCACGGGGAACATTTGAATATGGGCGGAGATTCAGAGAATCGTGTCAGTGCAGGATCTGCTCTGAAGCATTGCGACAGGATTGAATCTTATGCTCTGCTTCATGTGGTTCGGATCACTGCATCTTCCATGACTGAATCCGCAAAAAAATACGAATATCTTATGAGTTCGGAAAGAATTGTCGATACCGCTGACAGACTGCTCAGTGATATCCATCCGACTCTGTCCGATGAGGAGATTGCCGAGGCCGGACGGATTGCAGACGAGAAAATCGGTCAGATGTTCGGTATTCATGATGCGTCTTCGGCCAGTGCGACCAGATCGTAAACAAGTTTAAGAGCCGCCTTTGGTGTAAGATCATCGGGATTTACTGATCTGATTTTATTAAGAAGCATTTCGCGGTAGTCCTCTTTGTCAAACAGAGAAAGTTCAAACTGTTCATTCTGATCTGATGTTTTTCCTGCCTCTGCCGGACGGTTCCTTTCAAGTTCCTTCAGCTTCTCTCTTGCTCGCTTCAGCAGATCCTCCGGCAGTCCCGCCAGGGCGGCCACCTGAATACCGTAGGATTTGCTTGCGGCTCCGCTTTTCACCTCATGCAGAAAAACAATGCTGTCGTGGTGCTCAATGGCTCCGAAATGAACATTGGTCACGTCGGATCTTTCCTCGGGAAGCTGCGTCAGTTCAAAGTAGTGGGTTGAGAACAGAGTCATGGCATGAAGATCCGCAAGATATTCGGCTGTTGCCCAGGCGATTGCCATTCCGTCAAAGGTGCTGGTGCCGCGTCCTATTTCATCCATCAGCACCAGACTGCGGTTTGTGGCATAGTGGGCTATATTTGCGGTTTCAGTCATTTCGACCATGAAGGTGGATCGTCCGGATGCAAGATCGTCCGAGGCTCCTATGCGGGTGAATATCTGATCAATGTCGCCGATGACGGCGGATGTTGCCGGAACAAAGCTTCCCATGAAGGTCATGATTACGATGATTGCCGTCTGGCGCATGTAGGTGGATTTTCCGCCCATGTTCGGACCGGTAACTATCTGCATGGAGCAGTCTCTTTCGAGCACCGTGTCATTTGGAATGAATGCTCCCTGCAGAACCTTTTCCACCACCGGATGACGCCCTCCTCTGATTTCAATCCTATGTTCAGTCTTAAGTTCCGGTCTGCAGTACCCGCCTTCTGCGGCAACAGACGCAAGAGAGTTGAGCGTGTCCAGTCTGGACAGCCAGAAAGCTGTATCCTGAAGCTGCTCAAGAAACGGGAGCATGTAGTCAATGAGTTCTTCATACAGATTTTTTTCAAGCTCCAGTGATCTGGCTCTGGCGTTGAGGACCTTTTCCTCGAATTCCTTAAGCTGGGGTGTTATATAGCGCTCGTTGTTCTTCAGAGTCTGTCTTCTTATGTAGTCGGCGGGAACTCTGGATGCCTGACCTCTGCTTACATCTATATAAAAACCGCAGACACTGTTGAATCCGACCTTGAGTGTGGTGATACCGGTTCTTTCCCGTTCGGACTGCTCCAGCTGCTGAAGAAACACCTCGCTTCCCTGGGACAGCGCCCTTAACTCGTCAAGTTCACTGCTGTAGCCGTCCTTAATGACGTTGCCGTCTCTTATCAGCAGAGACGGCTGATCCAGAATTGCTGATTCCAGTTTGAGCCTCAGCTCGTCAAACTGTTTAATATGAAGAGTGAAGGTACTGTCCCAGTGCCGGCATGCTGCCTTTGAAATCTCCGCAATTCGCGGTATTGCTTCAAGACTTGATCGCAGACGGCACATATCCCGTGGCCGTATGGTTCTCAGTGCCAGTCTGGCAAGAGTTCTTTCCATATCGGAAACCGGTGCCAGAGCTTCGGAAAGATCTGCTGTAACTGCGGCGTTTATCAGATCCTCTATGCAGTCCTGACGAAAAGCTATTTCATCGCAGCTGCGTATCGGCAGCTGGATCCAGCGCCGGAGCATTCTTGCACCCATGGGGGTGGCGCAGCGATCGAGCACAGATGCCAGAGTGTTGTCTGTTCCTCCGCCCAGATTTACCACGAGCTCAAGGTTGCGCCGTGTTGCCGGATCCAGCTTTATATAATCGCTGTCCTTTATGAGTCTGACAGCTCTGATATGAAGAAGTGCCGTGCGCTGGGTGTTTTTTACGTAATTGAGAAGACATCCGGCGGCGCACAGAGCAACAGGAGCCTGTTCCACGCCGAATCCGTCAAGCGACACTGTTTTGAACTGGGAGCAGAGAGTCTTGTGGCAGGAACTGAGCTCAAATTCCCATTCGGGACGGTGTCTGAGACCTGTTTTGAGATCTGCAAAGATTTCACGGCTGATGCATTCATTGTAGAGCAGTTCTGCCGGTGATATGCGCTGAAGTTCTGCTGTCAGATAGTCTGATCCCTTTCCCTCCTGCAGCGAGAATTCTCCGGAAGACATGTTGATCACGGCGATGCCGTAAACGGAGTCCTTTGGATCATAATTGACGCAGGCGATAAGATTATCTCTGCGATCATTAAGCAGTGCTTCATCAGTAACGGTACCAGGAGTAACTATTCTTGTTACTCTGCGCTCCATTGGTCCCTTTGTTTTTCCCGGTTCTCCAATCTGTTCGCAGATTGCTACAGATTCGCCGACGGCAACAAGCTCAGCCAGGTAGCTTTCCACAGAATGGTAAGGAACTCCCGCCATGGGTATTTCACTGCCGGTGCCCTTCTTTCCACGTCTTGTCAGTGTTATGTCCAGAAGACCGGATGCCTTTTTTGCGTCATCAAAAAACATCTCATAGAAGTCGCCCATCCGGTAGAAGAGCAGCATATCCGGGTAGTCGTTTTTTATCTTATAATACTGCCTGAGCATGGGAGTCGTATCCTGCTCCTGACTTTTTGCTGTTGTCTCTGTGTTTAACGGGGTGGTCAGAGCATTTGCTCCGCTGCTTTCAGAACTGACCGGAGTGGCGGTTTCCTGAAGAGAGTCTGCCTCTGGTAAATTGTCTTTAGTCATTATTTCGAGTAACTGATATGAGTGAATTAAGCGATGATATTATACTACTAGCTGCAAGACTAGGTAAAATTCTGGCCGAGAGGCATTTGAGCATCACTACTGTTGAATCATGCACCGGCGGAGGAATAGCCTATGCTGTCACAGCGGTTCCGGGAAGTTCCGGATGGTTCAGACAGGGATTCGTAACCTACTGCAATGAGGCAAAACATACACTTGCGGGTGTTGAAACAGAGGTTCTGGAAAGATGCGGTGCAGTGAGCAGGGAGACTGTGAGGCAGATGGCAGGGGGCGGTCTGAGGGCGGCCGGTGCGGACGTGTCGGTTGCGGTATCCGGTATAGCAGGTCCTGACGGCGGTACCCGTGAAAAACCGGTTGGCACTGTATGGATAGCATGTGCAGCACAGGATCGGAGTGTTGAGCAATGCTTCCATTTTTCCGGCGACAGAAATCAGGTGAGAAGAGAAACTGTCCGGCAGGCTCTTCTTATGGCTGAAAAAATGGCAAGTCAACTGTAAACAAATGTCAATAAAAGACGTGTTTAAATATAAAGTGTTAAATCTTCTTAAAAATCTGATCTAAATTAAAAAGATTATAAGAAACTTTGTTAAAAACGGTTGAATATCGGGCATATTGTGTGTATCATTTATTTCATGGATGTTTGGTGATGTTCAGAAACCTCACCTGTTTTGAATATTTAAGGAGTCTTCGTAATGGATGATAATAAGGCTAAGGCACTTAAGGTTGCCATGGATCAGATTGAAAAGCAGTACGGCAAGGGTGCAATCATGCGTCTCGGTGACAACCGGATCACTGATGTCGAGGCACTTCCTACCGGATCGCTTTCTCTTGATATAGCTCTCGGTATCGGCGGTCTTCCTCTTGGACGTATTGTTGAAATATACGGACCTGAATCATCAGGAAAGACAACTTTGACTCTGGAGGTGATTTCCGAGGCGCAGAAGCTGGGAAAGACATGCGCCTTCATTGATGCCGAGCATGCACTTGATCCGATATATGCCGCAAAAATCGGTGTCAAGGTTGAGGATCTTCTGGTTTCACAGCCGGATACAGGAGAACAGGCACTTGAAATCTGCGATATGCTGGTACGTTCCGGATCAGTGGATGTTATTATCGTCGACTCTGTTGCTGCTCTGACACCTAAAGCTGAAATTGAAGGAGACATGGGCGAGTCTCATGTTGGTCTTCAGGCACGTCTTATGTCACAGGCTCTCCGCAAGCTTACCGGCAGCATCAAGAATGCAAACTGTCTGTGCATCTTCATCAACCAGATCCGTATGAAGATTGGTGTCATGTTCGGTAATCCGGAAACCACAACCGGCGGTCAGGCTCTTAAATTCTATTCTTCCGTCCGTCTTGAAATTCGCCGTACCGGATCCGTAAAGAGCGGTGACGAGGTTGTAGGCTCTGAAACAAAGGTCAAGGTTGTAAAGAACAAGGTGGCACCTCCGTTCAAGCAGGCCGAGTTTGATATTATGTACAACCAGGGTATCTCCAAGGAAAGCGAGATTGTGGATCTTGGAGTCAAGTGCGGAATAATTTCAAAATCCGGAGCATGGTTCTCCTACAAGGGTGAGAAAATCGGTCAGGGCAAGAGTAATGCTGCAAAGTACTTTAAGGAGCATACGGAGGTATCTGACGAAGTTGAAAAGCAGATCCGCGAACAGATGCTTAACCGGGATACCTATGACGGAGATATCAACGGTACTGTTGAGGTTGAGGACGAGGAATTTGTTCCGGAGTAAGAACTGACAGTCCATACTCGGAGGGAGGATGCAGGTGTATCCTCCCTTTTGCATTACAACCGTCATTTTAACCATAAGGAATCCGTGTGTCATGAATGAGGATCAGACAGAACAGCAGAGCCTTAAACAGGCTGTCGGTTATGTTCTGGAACTGGAGGCAAAAAAGGAATACCCGGTAAGTGAAATCAGAACAAAACTTCTGAAACGTTTTGATCAGTCTGTTACCGACAGGGCGGTGGACTACTGCACTGAACACGGTTACATAAGTGATATCCGCTATGCTGAAATGTTTGTTCGCTTTCGGGCAAAAAACAGTTACGGTCCGGAAAGGATCCGCTACGAATTGAAGGTCAAAGGCATTGATGACAGCATTATCAGTGAAATACTGGAAAACTGCGATACAGATTTTGATGAAACCGCATCGGAGTATGTGTGTCGCCGGTACAGTGCGGATGATGTGAGGGATCAGAAGGCAAGGACAAGGATCATGCGTCATATGACCGGCAGGGGATTTACCTTTGATCAGATCCGAAGGGCCATGGATCATCTTTCCGGGTGATTTTCAGCTGAGGCATTATGCCTGCAGAAGCTGTCAGAATGCAGGATCACCGTCAGGATCTGATTTATGAAACGACATTGTTGTGTCATTTCATGGCAGTTCTTAAAACTGTCATACTGCATATCAAACCTTAATCAGTCAGATTTTAATCATTATTTTTTAAAAGGTATCCTGCCATCACGTATCTGTCGCCATAAAACTGTATTGCATCACAGAAAATGTCACTGCCACGGTTAAAATGCTTTCTGACTGAATATCTTTCGGATGCTGTTTCAGTCTAAACAGATTTTTGAATTATTTAGCAGGAAAAAATAATGAAAAACAAATTATTCCTTATGACAGCAATAGCCGCAGGACTGTCTCTTGCCGCCTGCGGAGGCGGAGGTTCACACCACGGTTCAAATAATGAAGAACCTCAGTATGACACAGGCTACCGGATAGTTTCGGTTGAAGAATCCTATCAGTTTAATGCTGTTCCAGATATCGACAGACTGGAAGCAGCTGCAAACAGTCTGTCTGCAAAAATCACCGGCAGGCAGGAAACCGGCAGAGTTAATATTGAAATTCCGGAAGAAGCTTACGAAAAATTACTTGCGGTTCTCAGACAGTCCGCAGCGGTTTTTGCTGTGGGAATGTCGCTCAATGTAGAAAAAATCATAAACGGAAACACTGTTGATGCGTATAATGAAGAGAATCTCCAGGTGTCAGTCACTCTGCACGGCATGGAACTCCCATACGTCCAGTACGGACCGGCAGTAATTGTCGGTCTTTCCGAGGAAAATCTTAAAACTCTGCAGAAAATTGGAATTGTTGCCGACATCTGTCTCTATGATGAAGACATGAATCCTCTTTATGATCTTTACGGAAAGAAGGCATGTGCAAACAAAAAGTTTGACATCCCGGTTAATAAAGATTCATTTGCAAAGATCAGCACCGGTGATTTCAGAACCTGCGGTGTGACCAGAAGCGGAGATGTTTACTGCTGGGGTCAGAACTTTATTTATGACGCGCACAGACCTGACGGAGGACTGTTGGGTCTCGGTGATGATTATCAGGAGACGAACTACGGAATTCCGATGAAAGTGGCTATGCCTGAGGGAACACGTATAATCGACATTACCACGGGAGTACCGGACACCTATGCCATCTCATCTCTTTATGAGTTTTTCGGCTGGGGACATTATTCTGATCCTGTAAAAAAACAAGACAGGGAATCGAATGTACCTTCCATCATTGGTTCAGCAGTTGCCATCGATGCCGGTTATGACTATCCGGCTGTGTATTTTGTAACGGCCGACAGCGACAGAAGCTCGCAGTACTGTCAGGGCGGACACTGTAACGATACGGACGGTGAGCAGGTAACACAGGTATCTGCGGGAGACAGTTACCGTTGCAGTGTAGATGCCGAAAGCAGGCTCGCCTGTCATGGCAAACTGGATGAACCATACGGGGAAATGGACCGACCTTCCAGAACCGGTGATATGGGACTTGCCTCCGTTTCAAAAGTGTCCGTCGGTGAATCTTTTGCCTGTGCCATCAGCAATCTCAGTCTCTACTGCTGGGGTTTCAATCTTCCAAGGGTTGAACAACGTTTTGCAAACTGGCAGTACTATGATGGCAAGATCGGTCTGCTGGGTACAGGAAATACCATCGATGAATACATCCATATTCCTGCACTGGTTTCATCTCTCAGTGCGGTTACAGACGTGGCAGTTGGTGCCGTCCATGCCTGTGCCATATCAGGTGGTGAGGTATACTGCTGGGGAGCTGCTGAGGACTGCACTGAGGACAGCGGATCGGAGAACAGACTTGGTGTCAGCCAGATCGGACTCGGTCCTGACGTAAAGTGGACGTCCACTCCGACTAAGGTTAATGGGCTTAAGAACATCGTCTCTGTGAACGCCAACAGATACAGAACCTGTGCCGTCGATCGGGACGGAAGAGCATGGTGCTTCGGTGCCAATATGTTTGGCGAGCTGGGCAACGGTCAGATTAACGACGGAGGATCCACCACTCCTGTTGAGGTGCTGTTGAAAAGATAACATCCGGAAATCTGCTTAAATATTAACAGGCGGCCGCAGTTGCGGTCGTTTTTACTTTTCTCTTATACGATGCTGAAAAGTCCCATTGTTCTTAATGCGTCAGTGTTGTGATAGAATAACCGCTTGTAAAAAGTGTGAATGGTCGCATTTTTAAGAACTGTTTAATCTTTTTTAGTATTTTCTCTCAATTTTCGGAGGGTCATATTTCATAAATATGACGGTATTTTTCCATGACAATGACCACGTCAGAAATCAGAACAGCCTTTCTGGATTTTTTTAAGTCCCGCGGACATCAGGTGGTGGCATCCAGTTCCCTGGTTCCTCAGAATGATAAGACTCTTCTTTTTACAAACGCCGGCATGAATCAGTTCAAGGATGTGTTTCTCGGCAAGGAAAAGAGATCCTATACAAGGGCGACTACTGCACAGAAGTGCGTAAGAGCAGGCGGCAAGCATAATGATCTTGATAATGTAGGCTATACCGCCCGGCATCATACCTTTTTTGAAATGCTTGGTAATTTCAGTTTCGGAGATTATTTCAAGAAGGAGGTTATTCCTTTTGCGTGGGAGTTTCTGACTGAGGTAATCAAACTTCCTGCAGATCGTCTGACTGTCACAGTCTACCAGGAGGATGATGAAGCGTATGCCATATGGCGTGACGTTGTCGGACTTCCTGAGGATCGCATAATCCGTATAGGAGACAACAAAGGATCCAGATATGCATCGGATAATTTCTGGCAGATGGGTGATACCGGTCCATGCGGTCCGTGTACGGAAATCTTCTATGATCACGGTGCTGATATCTGGGGAGGTCCTCCGGGATCACCGGAAGAGGACGGAGATCGCTATATTGAAATATGGAATATAGTGTTCATGCAGTTTAACCGCCTGTCTGATGGCACTATGGAAAAACTTCCTAAACCTTCAGTCGATACAGGTATGGGACTTGAGCGTATCGCTGCAGTTCTTCAGGGTGTTCATAACAATTATGATATTGATCTTTTCCGTGAACTGATTTCGTTTATTGCAGAACTTCTCAGCGTTAAGGATCTGTCAAACAAATCGCTTCGCGTTATTGCCGATCACATACGTTCCTGTGCATTTCTGATTGCAGATGGTGTAATGCCTTCCAATGACGGCAGAGGCTATGTTTTAAGGCGTATTATTCGAAGAGCCATCCGTCACGGCAGAATGCTGGGTGCAAAGGATGCGTTTTTCTGCAGAATTGTATCCAAGCTTGCTGAGCTTATGGGGGATTCATACCCGGAACTCCGTCAGCAGCAGGTGGTTATTGAAAAGGTTCTCAGAGTTGAAGAGGAGCAGTTTGCCAAGACTCTGGATCGCGGTCTTGCTCTTCTTGAGGATAATATCAGGTCTCTCGGAACGCAGAAGATCCTTCCCGGAGAAATGGTTTTTAAACTTTATGATACCTACGGCTTCCCTGCGGATCTTACAGCCGATGTAATCAGAGATCGTGGATATACAATTGATGAAGACGGTTTCGAGGCGTGTATGAAGGAGCAGAGAAACCGTGCCAAGGAGAACTCCAACTTCAAAGTTGACTACAACAAGCAGCTGTCATGCACCTCATCCTCCGTGTTTGACGGTTACACGGGACTCAATGTGGCAGGACAGGTACTTGAGATTTTTGCTGATGGAAAGGATCCTGTTGAAAGTCTGGCTGAAGGCGGCCGCGGTCTGGTTGTTCTTGATCGTACATCCTTCTACGGTGAAAAGGGCGGTCAGATTGGTGATAACGGTGTGATTGCATCTGAAGACGGATCTGAGTTTGTCGTAACTGATGCAAAAATACTTGGTAATGCAATAGCACATGTCGGCTATGTCAGAAAGGGCAGCTTCTCTGTCGGTCAGTCCGTTGAGGCTCAGGTAAATGTAAATCGCCGTCGCAGTATAGCGGCACATCATTCTGCTACCCATCTCCTGCAGGCCGCACTTCGCAGAGTTGTGGGTGAGCATGTGGCTCAGAAAGGTTCTTATGTTGCTGATGATCGTCTCCGCTTCGATTTTTCTCATTATGAGGCTGTCAAACCAGAACAGCTGAAGGAGGTCGAGAGACTTGTAAATGAGCAGATCAGAGCCAATAATGAGATTGTTACCCGTGAGATGTCTCTTGAGGAGGCTCGAAAGACATGTGCGATGGCCCTGTTTGATGAAAAGTATGATGATGTCGTAAGAGTAGTTTCCATGGGGGATTTCTCCATGGAACTGTGCGGCGGTACCCATGCGAAAAGAACTGGAGATATCGGCTCTCTTCGTATATTAAGCGAGGGCGGAATCGCAGCCGGAGTTCGCCGTATTGAAGCTGTTGTGGCCGGTGCGGCAACGGATTACTCTCTTGAGCAGAGTGAAATGGTTCTTCGTGTTTCAAGGATGGTTAAGGGTGACGGCTCCATTGTTGACAAGGTTCAGACGCTGATAGATCGTCAGAAGCAGCTAGAACACGAAATTTCACTGCTTAATGACCGCATTGCTGCAGGTATGGCTGCTGAACTTATGGCTGAGGTTGTTACCATCAATGGTGTCAGGGTTATATCTGCCGAGCTTAAGAATATTGATGAGAAAAATCTTCGTAATATGCTGGATGATCTGAAGAATCGTATAGGCTCCGGTATTGTGGTTCTCGGAACTGCCATATCAGAGGACAGGGTAAGTCTTATTGCCGGTGTAACATCAGATCTTACTGCCAGGGTTAAGGCTGGAGAACTGATCAGTATGGTGGCCTCTTATGTGGGAGGAAAGGGCGGAGGTCGTCCGGATCTGGCCCGTGCCGGCGGTACCAATCCTGCAAATTTGGGCAAGGCTATCGCAGCCGTGTCTCCATGGCTTGAAGAGCGTCTCTGATAATTTATCCGGAATGGCTTTGTTCTGCTGATCCGGAAGAAATCAAATAAGATAATCCCTGGGTCTTTTCTTTATGACCCGGGGATTTTTTGTGTCAATTAAATACTGGTAATATGAACTGCTGTTCCATATAGATTTTGCTCAAATCCTTAAGTTACAAAAATACTAGGGAACTAGAGATAATGGATAACGATGACTCTCAGAGTGGCGGATTAAATGGCGGATTAAATGAGGAATAAGAAGACAAAATCATTCAGCAAATAAAATCTGACAATACAGTAACTATTTCAGACATGGCTGCAATATTAGCGATGCCTAAGAGAACAATAGAACGGGAAATTAAGAAACTTCGCGACGGCGGTCGTATTACCCGAGAAGGAAGTAAAAAGAAAGGATGGTGGAAAATAAATTAAAAAACATCAAAGTTAGTATGAATCGTAATCCTTTGCTTAAATAAACCGATCCGAAACGGCATATTGACGAAATTCAGGGGATGAGGGGAAATAAACTGATTTACTTCAGGACAATTTTAGAACTATGGCGCACCTGGAGGGATTCGAACCCCCGACCAATCGGTTCGTAGCCGAGTACTCTATCCAACTGAGCCACAGGTGCATTTTAAAGATAAAACGAATGGCGCACCTGGAGGGATTCGAACCCCCGACCAATCGGTTCGTAGCCGAGTACTCTATCCAACTGAGCCACAGGTGCACGCTAATGGCGGATAGAGAGGGATTCGAACCCTCGATGCAACTTGTGGTCGCATGCTCCCTTAGCAGGGGAGTACCTTCGGCCTCTCGGTCATCTATCCGTTTCAACGCTGATATGATAGCGACTTGTAGAAATATGTCAAGTCTATTTTATGCACGGTCGTTTCTTTAGGGTAATAAATAGTCAAAACTATTTACGTTCATCATTTTCAAACTTTACGTTGGGAGTAAATGAGGAACTGTCTGCAGGTTCATCCGACTGTATTTTCTGAAAAATTTCCTCGCGATGAACTGTAACATTCGGCGGTGCCTCTATGCCAAGCCTTACCTGACTTCCCTTGTAGCCCATCACCGTAACCTTTATCCCTTCGCCGATGACAAGCGTTTCTCCGACCCTGCGTGCTAATATGAGCATGTGAACTCCTTTTCAGTAGCTGATAAAACACACAATGAAATCTGAAGTTGAGTAACTATGAAATAACATCGAATTCAAGATATACTCAACTAGATATTACCTAAAAATAAGATCAGAGTACAGATCAGAAACTGTAAATTTGATTTTTTCTGTCTGTGTGCATGGATCAGTTTCAACATCAGATCCAGATTCAAAGAACGCAGACAATGGGCATCCGTTCAAAACCCTGACCTACGCTTAAAATGGCTGATCTTTATTTACTGCGTACCATTGAAAATATTGCCAAATGTGGTAGAGTAACAGACATTATTTTTAAAATAGGGTGTGGCATTCCCGATTTCATGCCGGTCTGTAATCCTTTCCGATTATGATGCCGGAATCTGTACTGAAAGCAGAGCATGCCGGATGTGGTAGCAATGGAAGGATGATATCATCGTAGAGGAATGAGGTTCTTCTAATCGGATAGATCCCGTCTCCTCCCTGCTGTTGCGTGTATTGTTCCCGACGACTCGAAATGTCGTGGATTGATAGCCAGGAGGCTTTAATGGAAAAGTTGTCAGGCGCGCAGATGGTGGTGCGTGCACTTGAAGATGAAGGCGTTGAGTTTGTTTTCGGTTACCCGGGAGGTGCCGTTATTGATATTTATGACGCTCTTTATTCCGCCAAAAAATTAAAACACGTTCTTGTTCGTCATGAGCAGGCTGCTGTTCATGCAGCAGACGGTTATGCCCGCTGTACAGGCAGAGTAGGCGTGGCTCTTGCAACTTCCGGTCCGGGAGCTACAAACTGCGTTACAGGTATTGCTACTGCATATATGGATTCTGTACCTATGGTTATCATTACCGGTCAGGTAGGAAGACCTCTTATCGGTTCTGACGCCTTTCAGGAGGTTGACACCGTAGGTATTACCCGTCCGATAGTAAAGCACAGTTTTCTTTGCACATCTGCCGAGGAACTCCCTGTTACTATCAAGAAAGCTTTTTATCTGGCATCCACAGGGCGTCCTGGTCCTGTTCTGATTGATATTCCTAAGAATGTACAGAATCCTAAAAATCTGTTCGGCTATGAATATCCGAAGGAAATCTCCATGCGCTCCTATAATCCGACACTTCATGGTCACAAGGGGCAGATTAAGCGTGCTGTCAAACTTCTTGCTGATGCAAAGCGTCCGGTTCTATATGCCGGTGGCGGTATTGTTCTTGCGAATGCAAGTCAGGCGGTACGGGATCTGGCTGAAAAATTCAACATGCCGGTTGTAAGTTCTCTCATGGGTCTCGGCGTGCTTCCGGGAAGCGACAGAAAGTTCCTCGGTATGCTTGGTATGCATGGAACCTACGAAGCCAATATGGCAATGCATAATTCGGATCTGGTTCTTGCCGTCGGTACAAGATTCTCGGATCGTTCGACCAACAGTGTTCCAAAGTTCTGTCCTAATGCAAAGATTATTCATATTGACGTTGATCCTGCATCCATTTCCAAGACTGTAAGAGTTGATATTCCTATTGTGGGATCTATTGATATAGTAATACCTCAGATGATGGGTGACGTGGAAGAACTTGGTATCAATCTGGCGGAAAGAAATCTTGATGAGTGGTGGAACATGATTGCGGGATGGAGACAGAAAAACTGTCTCGATTTTGATCGCAATTCCGCTCTTATCAAGCCGCAGGCTGTCATCGAGACTGTAAACCGTCTTGCTCCAGATGCCATAGTTGCTTCCGATGTAGGTCAGCATCAGATGTTTGTTGCTCAGCACTTCAAGTTTGAAGAGCCTAGAAAGTGGCTTAACTCTGGTGGCCTCGGTACCATGGGATATGGTCTGCCGGCAGCTGTTGGCGCAAAGATTGCCTTCCCTGAATCCACGGTTGTCTGCTTTACAAGTGACGGATCTGTTCAGATGAATATCCAGGAGCTTGCAACCTGTACAGAGTTCAAGCTTCCGCTCAAGGTTATTATTATCAATAACAACGCGCTCGGCATGGTTAAGCAGTGGCAGAGACTGTTTTACGAGGGGCGCCTCAGTCAGACCTGCAGTCCGGAGTATATTTCTGCAATTCCGGATTTCGTTAAGCTTGCTGAGGCCTATGGTCATGTTGGTATCAGAATTACAAAGCCGGATGAACTGGAAAGCGGTCTGAACAGAGCGTTTTCGATAAATGACAGACTTGTCATTGTTGAGGTTCTGACGGATCCTTCTGAACTGGTTTATCCAATGACCATCAACGGTGGTGCCATGTGTGACATGAGACTTAATGATACGGAGACTACGCTATGAGACATGTAATTTCTGTTTTGCTGGATAATGAGTCCGGAGCACTCAGCAGAGTTGTAGGTCTTTTTTCTCAGCGCAATTACAATATTGAAACTCTGACTGTAGCACCTACGGATGATAATACGCTCTCCCGTATTACCATAGTAACAAAGGGTGATGATGAGCAGGTTGAGCAGATTACCAAACAGCTGCATAAGCTGATCAATGTGCTTAAGGTTTGCGATCTTGCTGATGCTCCGTTTGTTGAAAGAGAGATCCTGCTGGTTAAGTGCAGAGCTGCGACTCCTGAGATTCGTGCCGAGATCTGTTCTCTTTCTGATATTTTCAGAGGACAGATTGTTGATGTTACGAGTGAACTTTATACCATACAGATGGTAGGTTCTTCTGATAAGATTGATGCTTTCATTAACACAGCAAGCAAGAATATAGAGCTTATTGAGGTTGTTCGTTCCGGTGTGTGCGGTATTGCCAGAGGTGAGCGCGCACTTCGTGCTTAGGTTATCCTGAAGAGGGGATCTGTTTCTTTTTTGGAACAGATCTCTTTTTGTTTCTGAAGGCTTTTGGATTTAATTTTTACGGAACAATTCTTTATGAAAAAAAGTGTTTTGAATAAACTGCAGTCGCTTTATGAACGCTATCAGGAAGTTCAGGAACTTATGGGACAGCCTGATGTTCTGGAGGATCAGAACAAATACAGTGCATTGTCCAAAGAATATTCAACTCTTACAGATGTGGTCGAAGGTTTTAAGAAGTACCAGGCCTCTGTCTACAATTATGATACCTGCATGGAAATGCTCAGCAGTGACGATCCTGAGATGAAGGAAATGGCTCAGGAGGAGATAGAGGATGCAAAGGCAAATCTTGAGAAGAATGAGAAGGATATACAGATCCTGCTCCTTCCCAAGGATCCGAAGGATGACTGCAACTGCTTTCTTGAAATCCGTGCAGGAACTGGCGGAGACGAGGCAGCCATTTTTGCAGGCGACCTTTTCAGAATGTACAACTACTATGCTGAAAAAAAGGGCTGGCGTGTGGAGATTATGAGCCAGAGTGAAGGTGAAATGGGCGGCTATAAGGAAATTATTGCCATGCTTTCCGGTCCTTCGGTATATGGTACGATGAAATTTGAATCTGGCGGACACCGGGTGCAGCGTGTGCCAGAAACCGAATCTCAGGGCAGAGTTCATACCTCCGCATGTACTGTAATGGTGTTGCCGGAGGTTCCTGAAGCCGAAGCTCCTGAAATAAATCCTGCAGATCTCCGTATAGATACCTACCGTTCATCCGGTGCCGGCGGTCAGCACATCAACAAGACTGATTCGGCTATACGTATCACCCACATTCCAACTGGTATTGTGGTTGAGTGCCAGGATGAAAGATCTCAGCACAGAAACAAGGCAAAGGCCATGAGTGTGCTTCTTGCCCGACTGACCCAGCTTGAGGAGGATAAGCACAAGGCGGAGGCAGATGCTGCTCGTCACAGTATATTAAGTTCCGGCGACAGATCTGACAGGATCCGTACCTATAACTATCCTCAGGGCAGAGTTACTGATCATCGCATCAATCTTACACTTTATCGGCTTACAGAAATATTAAACGGAGATCTGGATGCGCTTATCGATCCTGTGATCCAGGAATATCAGGCTGATCAGCTGGCTGCTCTTTCTTCTGAGAACTGAGCATGAAGCTTGGTCAGTGGATCTCTGAAGCAAGAGCCCGTCTCAGTTTAGAATGTTCTCCGACTCCCGCAGCTGATGTGAAGAGTATTGTCTGTCATGTGCTTGGTGTTGACGCTTCATGGCTTATTATTCACGATGAATACGTACTTGAGCCGTTTCAGGAAAAAAAACTAAATGAGATGCTAGGAGCCAGATGCAGTGGAATGCCGGTTGCCTATATAGTTGGTCATCGTGGCTTCTGGGATCTGGATCTGAAATGTGACAAATGTACCCTTATTCCCCAGCCGGATACGGAAACGCTGGTTGAGGTTGCCCTGAAATACGTTCCGCAGTGTGGCAGAGTTCTGGATCTTGCAACTGGGACCGGTGCCGTGGCTCTTGCCTTAAAATCTGAAAGAGCGGATCTTCGGGTTGAAGGCTGTGACATAGTCTCGGATGCCGTAGAGCTTGCCAGGCAGAATGCGGCATTTAACGGGCTTGATGTAAAATTCTACATCAGCGACTGGTTTTCAGAAGTCGACGGGCAGTTTGATTTGATTACAGCCAACCCTCCTTACGTTGCAGAGAATGATCCTCACCTGGCCTGTGGTGATGTCAGATTTGAGCCTGTGACTGCGCTTGTAGCAGAGGACGAAGGTCTTGCTGATCTGAGACATATCATATCCGCGGCAGGAGAATTTCTGGTTGATGGCGGAGTTCTGCTTTTGGAGCATGGATATAACCAGGCTCAGCCGGTAAGGGATATGTTCTCATACTTCAACTATGAATGTGTGGAAACTGTGGCTGATTTGGGAGGCAATCCCAGGGTTACAGGTGGCATTAAGAGAAAAGAATGATAGCATTGACTAAGAACTTCATTTTTTTGATTTTTAAGAAAGTCACTATTTAAACACGGGCAGAGGAATAACAAGAAGATTTTCACTGGAGTTGGTAATTATGGAATTTAAGCAGGTAAACATTGGCAGTTTGAAAGTAGCAAACAATCTTCCCATGGTTCTTTTCGGGGGTATAAACGTACTCGAATCCAGGGATCTTGCTTTCAGGTGTTGTGAAGAATATGTTCGGGTAACTTCCAAATTAGGTATTCCGTATGTTTTTAAGGCAAGCTGGGATAAGGCAAACCGCTCGTCAGTTCATTCCTATCGGGGACCGGGACTGGAGGAAGGTCTTAAAATACTGGCGGATCTGAAGAAAGAATTCGGAGTCATGGTTATAACGGATATTCATGAAAAGGAGCAGGTAGAACCGGTGGCTGAGGTGGCGGATGTCCTTCAGCTCCCTGCTTTTCTTGCCAGACAGACAGATCTGGTTCAGGCTATGGCAAAGAGCGGAAAGCCGATAAACGTTAAAAAGCCTCAGTTTATGAGTCCGTCCCAGATGGCCAATATAGTTGAAAAATTTGGTGAGTGTGGTAACCATCAGATTATGCTGTGCGAGAGAGGTGCATGCTTCGGCTATGATAATCTGGTTGTGGACATGCTCGGATTCGGTGTCATGAAGAAGTGTTCCGGCGGTGCTCCTGTTATTTTTGATGTTACCCATTCTCTTCAGTGCAGAGATCCGTCAGCTGCGGCATCAGGTGGAAGAAGAGCTCAGGTTCTTGAACTGGCAAAGGCCGGTGTTGCTGTTGGACTTGCAGGTCTGTTTCTTGAATCTCATCCGGATCCGGACAAGGCACGTTGTGACGGTCCTTCGGCACTGCCTTTGTCAAAACTGGAAGTATTCCTTACCCAGCTGAAGCAGCTTGACGATCTGGTTAAGTCTTTTGCAGAGGTTGATACCAGCTGCTGACGGAGCGTAATTTTTCGGTTTGAATTTTGTCGATCTCTTATTTTTCTTTTTGCGGCGGGAGAATACCCGCCATTTGTGTACTGAGAAACCACAATATCAGCCGATAAATTCGGCTACTCGATTATTCTGAATGCTGATATGCACCTTTTAATAGATATAACCATGGTTACCCTTATTAGTTTTTTTGTAAAGTTGTTCCATCGTAGTGGAGTGATCTGTTCTGTTCGGCAGCTTTCGATGGCTCTTTTTCGCTTTATAACTTCTTTGAATTAAACTGATCCCAACATTGGAGAATTTGTGCAATCACTTTACTTCAATCTCTACATAATTCATGGTATTGCATCTTCAAATATATGAGTGAAAGGAATGTAGAATTCTATCGACAGTTTAATAATGCTTTGGTTGACTTTTAAAGAAAGCGGACAGGATATTTTTAATGACTAGAATAAACTGAGTGAGCAATAAATCTCCTTTTGTTGAAAATGAAGCTTGTAAATATATATTGTATATTGCGTTATAATCATTCATATTTATCAAATTTTGTTTTTAGATTTTTTCAAAAAAGCATTTATTGAATTTTAGGTTATTTGCTTTTAATTGTCTTTTTTTTTGAGATCATAATTTTCGATTGTAGATTCGTTTTACATTGTTTGCACTCTGATTCCAAGAATAAACTTTTGCTTCAGCAGTTGATTTTCACGGTTACATGAGATCTGGTTTGAACTACGGTTCACAGAGCGGTAATGCCTTTTGTTTCGGTAATGGTAATCAGGGTCATCTTCTCGGTCGTCTTGGTGATGAGTGCGATACCTATGCTGAAATTTCTTTATCTCAAGAAGTTTACAACAAGGCGAACAACAAGTTTACTGTTCACACTCTGGTTGCTTACGGCACTAATGAGAGTTACTGGGATGAGCAGGGTAACTCATGGCAGGGTGTAGGAGCAGGTGGTGATCGTGCCGGCGAAGATGGTACTTCTGCATGGCATGGACAGAGACTTTCTTTCCGTGAAGCCTATGTTGATTATGAAATGCCTTCCGGAATCACTCTCTGGGCTGGTAAGAGATTCTATCAGCGTAAAGATATTCACATCATGGATTTCTACTATCTGAACAACTCTGGTACAGGTTTTGGAGTTGAGAACATAGGTGTAGGAAATCTAGGTTCCTTGTCATTTGCTATTATCAAGCAACAGGTGGATTTAGGAGACCTTGATTATAAATTACTAAAATATGATAAAAATGGAGACCCTCTCAGAAATGATAATGGAGAACTTCAATACGCAGATGTCAAAAGTCCGTATGTAGGATATGGCTGGCCTGATGACAAGCGTTCAAATTCTGCTATGAATTCATACAAGTTGGATGCACGCTGGAACGGCATTCCAATGTGGTCGGATGCAACCTTAGATATCGCTTTCATCTATGCATGGCAGAAGATGTCGAAGGCTCAAAAGGATTTATATCATAACAATACTGGTTTCCTCGGCTTCATCGAGTGGACTCAAGGTAACTTCTTCGGTGGTTTTAACAAGTTAAGCTTCGCTTACGGTACTGATGCTTTTGACTATGCTGGAGTTCTGAACGGTGGTAACCACCTGGGTGATAATGTTATCCCTTACAATGAGGATGGTTCAGGTTTCCGCTTTATCGATTGGGGTGTTATTGAGCAGTCCAAGTGGAATTTCGGTTACGCTGTTCTGTTTGCTCACAAGCATGCAAGAAACGCTTACTGGTCACACCCATCTGGAAACGACTGGGCACTCGTACTGAGACCATCTTTCAAGTGGTCTGACTACACCTCTACTGTTCTTGAGTTCGGTTTCACCAATCAGAAGAACACCGGATGGAACGGTTGGGCAACTCCTAACAAGGATCGCGTAAGTGCAACCAAGCTCACTCTTGCACAGCAGTGGTCACCAGCAACCCATTTCTGGGCTCGTCCATCAATCCGTGTATTCGGTACATGGCTTGCTGGCGATTTAATGCGTCATGAGTACACCGGTCTGTCTCACACCAAACAACATGAGTACATCTTAGGTGCTCAGGTTGAAGCATGGTGGTAAATATTATTAGAATTAAATCGTTAAATTAGCAAACAAAAGTCCGTTTAGACGGACTTTTTGTTTGAAAATGTAAGTAAAAACTTTTTTAAGTAGCTTTCTGTCAGGTTTAGGAGTCAGTACATTTTGTAGGACTTTCAGAATGGCTACTATCTTACTACTTCAAAATCTTCAGCACCAGCCTAAACTTCAGCCAACAGTTACACAAAAACCTCACTGATGAAACTATCTTTCCTAAAAACTCAGTCATTCCTTTTGATATATTCCAACCATGTAAGGTCAGCCTGGCCGCTAGATTGTACTTTACCCAGATGCATTTCTTTAAACGCCAGCGACATGCAGGATCCCAAGGTTTATATGGTCCGGTAAAATGCAGTATAACTGCGTTTCTTATGAAGGATTTGTTTGAATGATAGGTATTATATTTAAAATCAAGCAATGTCATGCGGTTGTCACTGTCAGGGAATACATTATTTACTATGTCCTGATCAAACAGAACAATTGAACTTTTGTTTGCTTTTGCAAATTTCAAACATTCTAATGAAAAATTCAGATTTTCTAGCATCTCCAGATTCATTGCTAGGACACCGGTATTAACGTAAGTTGCCTTGCTTAAAGGAATGTTCAGATTTATAGATACAGTATCCACGACTCCGCCAATGCACTTAATAGTGTTGGTAATGAACAGAAGCTCATCAAGATTCTTATTCACGATAATATCCACATCCATATACAGGCACTTTTTAACACCGAATGGTTTCAATATGGATGGAAGGAACAGTCTTGTATAAGCATCATAACCGCCTCTGAATGTCGGAACATATTCGTTATATTGAAGTTTTTTTAATTCCAATAAAAAATCAAATTTTATAAAATTAACGGTATTTTCAGAATTCTGTCTGATGATTGAAGTTATATTTTTAAAATCAGATTCGTTGATTGAAGAATATACAACATAAAAATTTATATTTAACGTTGTATTCTGAACAATTGACTCGAATAGTGTCACAATGTATTTAGTGTAATTGCAGTCAGAACAAACCACTATATTATTGTCCATTTTATCATCTCAGCAAACTTAGATTAGTATAAAATTCCGCTACAAATCAAGGAGTGAATTAGTTTATTTTTTAATCAAAATTTGAAGAAAACAAATGTACAGTATTTTATACTTTTCTCCGGATATTTTTATGTTGTTTGATCCAATAAGCCTCCTTAAAAAATATCTGGAAACTAACTCGCTGTCCCAAAATAGTTGCTTATATGCAATAGTTAATTTGGCATACATCCACCATAAATCTGCAAATTTAAAATATCGCTTTTTCCATGGTTTGTATGCGCTTGTATAGTGTATTATGTAAAAATCATTAGATAATTCATTGTATATATTTTGTATTTCATGATCTAAAATACCCTTTTGTTTAACAAATTCAATACTGTAATACCAGAAAAAATTCCATCTTCTGTCAAGAAAATAAACTTTATTTTTACATACTATATTTAATGCATCTTGATCCATAAATTTGATTTTGGGGTTGTTTACAAGCTTTTCAATACATTTATTTCCTACATCAAAATCTTTCCAAAGTTTATTATTGATTATTAATACACCTGAATTAAAATAATTTTCTGGTAATAAATCAAGAGTCTTTACATATTCTTGGAAATCTATACCCAACATATCTCTGACTGCAGCAATATAGTTATCGCCTATATCTATTTCAAAGAGTTTTGAAATATCATGCTTAACAATAATGTCGCAATCTAAGTAGATAATTTTATCATTATCCAATATATTAGATATAAGTAACCTGAAGTATGCTTCCTGGGTAATCTGTGCCATTACTCGAAGTTTGGGTATGATTTTGTCATTAATGTCAATTATTTTTATAATAAAAGAAATGGCTCTTGTTGTAGAAGTTTTTAAAAATTGATCTTTTGCTTCTAATGATAATTTTTTTTCGTTGGCAAGTATGTAAAAAATATATCTATAATTTTGTGAGCAGTTTTCTAGGATTGACTGAATGGTTACTGCTGCGTATTTTAGGTATGAATCGTTACATGATAAAACTATTGGTATTATGTCTTTCATTTACGGTCCTTTTATTATTATTAAAAAATTTTTGTTAGTTTTTCAGAGGTAAAAGTAGATCAAATTTTTTAATTTTCTTGATCTATGATTATCAAGTTACGATATCAGAATGTTTTTCTAAAAAATTTTTTAATTGCCTGCATAGTTCTTCTGTACTCATTTCACTGTAGAACTGATTATTAAGAATCACGTTGGTAGCTAACGGTGACAGAGCATGCCATCTGCTGTAATTTGCCATATTGTTGTTGTAGAAAGTGAGTTCAGGAATGTTGTAACATGCTGCTACATGTGCACTTCCAGTATCCACACCAATCATGAGTTGACATGAAGCCATGGCTACAATCACATCCTTGATGCTATTTGTATTTTCAGGGAATGATATTCCAGAATTTTTATTGAAGTTTTTTATGACTATTTTTTCGATTGCAGATCTTTTCTTTGGTACTACCCAAAGTACTATTTGCATGGAGGTCTTTTCTCTAAGAATTTTCAGAATGGCGATTACAGCCTCGTCTTTCAGTTTACGGGAACTGGAAGCACCGTACGGATTGAATATGATTGTTCCTTCTCTGTTTGCGGATTTACCGGTCAGGAATGGATATTTTTCTCTGGCATATTGCAGATCCTCGTTGAAAAGTTTCATATAACTTCTATCTATGGAGGAAGTGTCAACACCACATTCAGTTAAAATTCTGAACAGAAGATCCATAAAATGTAGAGTCTTTCCCGATGATTTTTCAGTGATGCAGGTGTTGCTTGTTGATTCTGTATAACGGTGCACCCCAATATTATCTAGTTTGACGTTCTTATCAAGAGTGGCACACCATGTTGGTCTCAATCGGTTTATCAGACGAAAATCTCTGCCGTTCAGTTGCTCAGATAGATGAATATATAGATCGCAGGAGCCAAGTTCTCTTGCAAGGTTGTCTATTTCTTTTGTTGACGGTTTTTTGGGCAGCACTTTCAGTTCATTTATCTCTTTTATAGCTTCGTAAACCGGTTGGATATTACAGGTTACAAGAACGGTGATTGTGCTATTTGGTGTTGCCTTCTTTAACTCTCTGATGAAGGGGGCGTAGCAGATAGCATCTCCGATTTTACCGTCAAGACGGTGAATGATTACGTGCTTAATTCTGCCGATAACAGGCTTTTCTGTCGTTGCTTGATAATCATAACGTAGTTTATTGAAGAAATGCCGAATGTCGTTTTTCTTTCTAATAATTGTTTTTTTTAGACTGTTTAAAGACATAACCTTAACCTTAACGTTTCCTTGGCTGTTCCTGGCAAGGATCATTATTTTGAGTATTTAAGATATTTATCTAAATTTGAGAATGATCGTAAAAAAATTCTTCATTTCTATTCCCTTTAAATTGGGAATTGTAGAGAGTTTCATAAGCGCCCTGCTTCTTAATCAGCTCGTCATGAGAACCCTTTTCCACGATTTCACCGTCATTGACAACCATAATGGAGTCGGAATCGACAATGGTGCTGAGACGGTGGGCTATGACCAGGACAGTCTTGTTTTTCATGAGATTGGAAAGAGCCTCCTGAACAACCTTTTCAGACTTGTTGTCCAGAGCGCTGGTTGCTTCATCCAGAATGACAATCGGTGCATTTTTCAGAAATGCTCTTGCTATGGCGATACGCTGCTTCTGCCCGCCGGAAAGCTGGATACCTCTCTCACCGATTTTTGTGTCTACATGCTCGGGACGGGATTCAAGGAATTCATCAAGGCAGGCACTGCTGCAGGCCTGTCTGAGCTCCTCCTCGGTGGCATCTGGATTGCCCATCATTATGTTGTCTCTGATGGTGCCGGAAAAGAGGAAATTGTCCTGGAATACCACCGCAATTTGATCTCTCAGGGATTTAAGAGTGAAGTTTCTTATATCCTCGCCGTCGATGAGTATTTCTCCGCTGCTGATTTCGTACAGTCTCGGTATAAGACTGCATACTGTTGTCTTTCCTCCGCCGCTGTTTCCAACAAGAGCCAGCTTCTCGCCCTTCTGAACCTTGAAGCTGATGTTGTTGAGAACAGTCTTGGTGCCGTCGTAGCTGAAGGATACGTTTCTGAATTCGATCTCTGACTCAAGACCTCTGAATTCTTTGAGCTCGCCCCTTGCCTCCTTTTCTCTGCTTTCCTCGGTGGTGGTTTTGATTTCAAGCATTTCATAGATACGGCAGATGGCAAGAACAGCCTGCTGAACCTTGATGTAGTTGTTGCCTATGGACTTGAGAGGGGTGTAGAGCATAATCAGAGCGGCAATAAAGGATACGAAGGTACCGCTGGTGATCTGCTGTGAAACAATAAGATGTCCTCCGTACCAGATGACAACTGCCACACCGATGGCGCTTACCACGTGCATCATCGGAGACAGCCAGTTGGTATCGCGAACCATTTTCATGCCCATGCCGAACAGGTATCTGGCAGAGTTGGTAAACCTGGACATTGTGGTGTCTTCAAGCGTATAGGAACGGATAATACGGTTTCCCGCTGCTGTTTCGTTGTATATGGTCAGAATGAATGCACTCTCCGCAATGGTCTTGTTCATGATAGCCTTGATCCTCTTGCGCACAATTCTGAGCGGCAGGATCAGAAACAGCAGAATACCGATGGCGGCGAGAGACAGTTGCCAGGAATTGTAGATCAGAACAAAAACCAGGGAGATTGATGAAAAGAACTTTGTCAGAAACAGTTTGAAGTTGTCTATGAGTCCGTTGGTTGCAGTTTCGGCATCCGTGTAGAATCTGTATATCACAGCTCCGGAGTCATTGGTGTCATAGAACTTGCAGTCCTGGTTCATCAGCTTGGAAAAAAGCTTCAGTCTGATGTCGAGATTGATCTTGCCTCCCACGTAGGAGTTGACCAGGGTTGATGTATAGATGAATATACCCTGGATCAGAACAAATCCCACTATTATCAGAGGTACATTGGAAGCAAAGTCCTGCTGCTTTTCAACCATAACATTATCCATGAACGGTTTGAGGAAAAGAGCAATAAGTGCATCCAGTGTTCCTACAGGAATAGTAAGCAGCACTCCGAGAATCGCAAACCAGAAATATTTGCGGATAAACGGCCACATTTTTGTGTAGCCTTCAATGAAACCTACATCGGTATTCTGGTTTTCCAGCTGCTGGAGTTTTTCTTTTTTCTTTTTCTTAGACATTGACTTATCAGGTTTAGAAACAGGCAATGAAATTTATCTGTTGCGGGTGTTGTAAATATGCGAGAACTTTGAAAAAGGATCCGGAACAGCACGAAACTGGTACCTGGAGCGGCATGAATTTTCAGACTGCCTCTGTTCAGTGTACGTTTTATGCCTGAATGTGACTGTTTATTTTCAGTTGCTTTCTCTTTGTCGGACGCTTTTTCGTATCTGCGCAGGACAAATTCTATCATAGCCCCCATGTTTCATCTAGCATTGCATCTGTGATATGGGATCATGAGATATTTTTTTGTTTGAGCATAAAGAGAATGCAGTCTGACGGAATAAACAGCTGCAGAACGGCAAGGTTGCCGGCAGGGGATATAAAGGCGGCAATAAGAAGTTCCGCCATTTGCTGTATTGAATATCAGAGGTGTAAATCTTTTGATATTGATACGAGAGAAGCAGAAACCTGCATGGAGCAGGTTTCGCCGGGATTTGGAACATACCCGTCCGGCGTAAAGGATCTGTATGCCGGAGGGTAAACAGGATCATCCTTGAGATTTGTTATAAACTGATCTCGTCATCCGGAATTTCCAGTTTTTTGAACTGCAGCGCATTGTAACCGGCTTTCATTATCTGATCATCGTTCAGTCCTATGGAGTATCCGTTTTCGGATAGGCATCTGATGCGAAGCATTTCTGCAATTGCATCTCCGCATCCGGAGCTGATTATGGCTTTGTTTACACCATCCTGGAGTTTCTTCCAGTTTTCTGCATGAGCGTCTCTAAAAGCAGCCTCGTTATTTCTATAGTCAAGCTGATTTTGTTTTTTGCTGCTGTAGTAGTCCTGTCCCATTCCTTTACGTTTCACTTTTCTCTTCGGTGATGTATTATTTGCCCAGTCTGTATAATTTTCCCAGCTGTCTATTACAACCTGATATACATCCCAGAATGCTGTTGTTGGATCTATACGTTCTTTTTCTGATTCACTTAGGCATTTGCTGTGTTCGATTTTGTCTATAACCCCGTTTATTTTCAGGATAAATCTTCCTAAGCCTGGCCAGTTGCGATCAAATGGCGTATAGGAGAACAGTTTCAGCCAGTATCTGAATATTGCTTGAACTGAACTTTCCTTTGAAGGTTTTTTAACACAGCCGGGAACAGTCAGATTGTCTATCAGAAGGCGGAAGAATGCCATCTGGTTTGCTTCCAGCTGTATTTTGAATCGTTTCTCTGTCTTTGTATTTGTTACTGTGATCTCGCATTCTTTGTAGTTTATCCACATCTGAAGATCTTCTGGTTTTAGTGTCAGTTCGCTGTTGATTGCATCAACAGCATCTGAGTAGGCTGTCTGCATCCCGTCTTTGAACGGATTTCTTTTGGATTCTTTCAGAATTTGGCCAAGTTTGATGAACGGTATGAATGACAGTTCAATTTTGGCATCTTTCGCGTCAATCTTTTCATTGTCGGCATTTAAAAGAATTTTGGATTCTCTGGTCGGATAGTAGAACTTAGGTGAGGTTCTGTCCAGTCTTTCAAACTTTGGATCAACAAGCACATGAGTAAGCTCATCATCACTTCGTCCCAGTATTGACATGGTGGAACCCATAAGATAACTCATGGTTTTTCTGCCGCCGGCAATAGAGGCCACAATCGGATAATACTCGCTGTCATCCTCTCCGTATCTCAAATCCATCAGATCTTTAGTGGTTTTGAAAATGAAGTTTGCCGCACAGCGTTCGTCGGAATCAGTTCTGATGTCTTCAAGGAATCCTCCATTCATATCAGAAAAGACATGAATGTTCCTCTCTTCAACAGTTAAAGGATCCCAGCCGTATTCACTGCACATCTTCAGAAAGACATTCTTTTCCGGATCATCTGACATGAGTGCTAAAAGATTATTCTTTCCCCTTACTGTGGTTATGACATGGATTTCATGAATGTTGTATCCTGTATCCTTAAGTTTGAAAAGGGTTTCAGTTATGATTTGCGGTGTTTCGCCAGATACTGCCAGAAGAATGTATTCTTTGTTCTGATCCATGATTTTTCCTTTTTTGTGTTTTTTTTCGACGGACAAAGTAATTTTACATTTTTGAGATTCTAAAAACGTGTATCCACCCGTCAATCCGGTTTTCTGATTTGCTTTATTTCCAGCGTTTTAGAATTCGTTTCATCTGTTGCTATTATGGATCAGATCTGTCGGCACCAGAATTTGCACCATGGTTGAAAACAGATTTTATCGTGAATTCTTGGACGCAATTAATCTGAGTGTGCCTGCGGATCGATGAACTGAAACAGAACCTGTGCAGGTGTTTCGCAGCAAATGAGGAGATAATACGGACAGAAACCCTTATGCCACAAGGAGCTAGGCGACCTGAAGAAATTAGAATTTTAGCATACACATTAGGGGATACGTTTCCGCATTTCGGACATACAACTTTCCTGTGTGATCTTCGAACTGTTCCTTTCTCGCTGTTGCTTTTAGATGTTCAGAAAGTTATGGCTGACTCAAAAACTCTGAATGTAGCTGAACAAGTTACAGTATGTTATTTTCGCACCCACTAATTTGACAATTTTGACCAGGCAAAAATCCAGTTCCGATAAGGTTTTTTGCCACTTTTTTTAGTCTCCGAAGTCAAAAACACGGGAGAGACACAAAAAAGCCCGGGTTTCCCCGGGCCTTCTTTTGTTTGAATTCCTGCTTCAGCTTACAAGCTTGAAGCGATCTGCTGTAACAGTCTCGCTTACCGGTTCAATTCTGAACTGGGGATCAAGTTCGTCGCCGCGTTCGGTATCGACTACAAGAATTTCAGTCTTATTAATAAAATTAAACTCGGTAGCTGTTGAAATGGTATATGCACCCATCATCTTGCCGACAATGATGTCATCAACGTGAAGTTCAGGGAGCATGATGTTCTCCGCAATGATATCAATGCTGTCACAGGTAGGACCTGCAAGCACGGATTCCTTTGCCGGACCCACTGCATAAGGCGCAAACTTAGGATAGACCACGTGATCAAAAATCTGACCGCTGTAGCTGCAGTACACACCATCATCCAGATAGTACCAAGGCTTGCCGAAGCGTGTTGCCTTGCCAACAACAGTGCATATGTTGATCATTGCAGGAGCTGAGATAAATCTGCCGGGTTCTGCAAGTACTCTGATGCCTTCTGGAAGTTTGGACAGTGCTTCACGGATAGGCTCGCAGAATGCGTAAATATCCCTTTCCTCAGCTTTCTCATAATCAACAGGGAATCCGCCGCCGATGTCAAGAATTTCGAGGCTGATGTCTTCCTCCGCTGCCTGTCTGAGAATTTCCGAACACTGTTCGATAGCTTCACAGTGGCGGCGGGCGTTAGGAACCTGGGAGCCTACGTGGAACGAAAGACCGACCACGTTAAGTCCGAGCATCTTTGTAAAACGGAGGAGATCCAGGCAGTCCTGAGGCAGTACACCGAACTTTTTAGACAAATCTACCGGAGTTTCTGGATTAGGAAAACTTACTCTGATCAGAAGTCTTGCCTGTTCTCTGAAGGATACAAACTTCTTTGCCTCCTCGATATTGTCAACTACAAAAGTGTTGCATCCGTAGTCAAGTGCATATCTGATTTCATCGTCCTTCTTTATCGGATGGGTATGAATGCAGGTACGCGGATCAACACCGGCGTTTCTTACCAGATCTACCTCTCCCTTGGTGGCAAGATCAAAACTTGCACCTTCCTCGAGCAGTGCGGAAACAACATCCGGATGTGGAAGCGGTTTCAAAGCATAGTGGAGTGTTACAGATGGAAGAGCTCTTTTCAGAGAACGATACTGATGTCTTACGGTTGCCTGATCTAAAATTAGCAAAGGAGAGCCGTACTTGTTGACGAGACTGCGATAGTCTAAATTAGCGGTGTATAAATTTTTCATTAGCTTACGTAGCACCTCTCAAATGGGTTTTCACCCCTGCCCAAGATAATTGTTCAACGTCAAATGAGTTTGACGCATTATCGAGAAAAAACACCCCCAATGCAACAATTATTTTTATTATTTTTTTGCTTAAAAAAGCCTTGTAACTCCTTGTTTTGGCATGATTTGTGAATCATTCCCAAATCTTGTGCCGGTCTGTTTTTTTGTGGGCAGATATGCCATTTTGAGAGTCGTGTGATGCTAGCTGATGCTGCGGTGAGTATGCAGGTACAGATCGTGGTATCTGCGGCAGTAGACGAGCTGACTGAACATTTTCGAACGGGCTACGCTGTTCCTTGCCATGGAGTGCCTCATTCCCTCGTCACGCATCAGTCTTCTCAGTACCTGCTCCAGTTCTTTGGTCGCCATGTCTTCAATGATAAAGCCGCTGTGCCCGTGTTCGATTACATCGCTGTAGATTTCGCTGGTGTTGAAAACAACAGGAACGAGTGCATACTGCATTGCTTCAAGGAGAGACATGCTCCAGGCATCGTCTGTTATGGAGAGATTTATGTAGATGGATGCCGTGCGGTAGTAGGATTCCGGCTCCTGCCTTCCTTCCAGTGTTATGCCTTCTGTTTTGGCTATCATGCTGCGGTATCTGCCGGAGGAGGGACCGTCTCCGAGGATCCTGACAGTCCAGTCAGGAAATGAAGATTTGAGATCCTTCCACATTCTGATGATAAGACTGATTCGTCTTGTGGATTCCTCAAGAGTTCCGATGACAAGTATTTCCTTCTGCTTCAGTCTCGGGATATGAATTTCGGGGAAGTAGTTTCCGAAGGTTACGCAGTTCGGGATCACCGAAAAACTGCATTCGCTGTCTTCCGCGGACAGTTCCCTCTGCAGCAGGTTTTCGTAGCCCGGAATGTAGTTTCTGGAAAGGAAGACAACCATGTGGCTCAGAGAGAATGTATTCATCGTTTTCATTCTAATCTGATCCTGACGTTTTTTTCTGAGTCGACCGGAAAACAGCATCTTTTTCAGTGCTGACATCTTTCCCTGAAAATTCGACTGTCTGAACTGCCTCTGCAGAAAATCGCGTCTGAATGTGAAAAGATCTTCAAGGGGCTTTTTATTCATTGTTGTGATGACTACTGCGCCAACCCGTTCGGCAGCTTCACGGTAGAGCAGGTAGTCTCGACTTTCCGCCTGCTGAATATGAATTATCCGGATGTTTCCGCCGGCAAGAAATTTCGAAAGCTCATCGCAGGATGTTTCATCCGTAATCCTGATGCGTTCACTCTCGAGAAAATAATGTTCGTCGAGTTCGTCATCCTTTGAGTTGTCATCGGTTGCTCTGAAAGCATTGAAGAACCGGCAGCCTCTTTTTCTGAGTCCTGATATCAGGATCAGCGAAAGATGTTCGACACCTCCAATCTGGTAGGCACCCAGGCGGAGATAGAAGGTGGTACAGATCAGAATGTTCGGACCGTCGGTGCCCTTTCGATCTTCAAAACCCATGCATCACCAGATTTTTTTGAAGTCTTCTCTGGCAAGAACCTGGGGATCTCTCTGGTATTCCAGAAGCTTTGCATATTTAAGATAGCTGTTGATTCCGGAACTCAGACTGACTGTTATTCCGTCTATTCCGTCGAGAAAGCCGAAACGGATAATGTAGTGGCGAAGGAAAGCCATGGTTCCGTGAATGACAGGACTGCAGGCATTCGCTCTTTTCCCTTTTTCATACATAATCTTCGCTCCCCGGGTAGAGAAATTTCTTCCTGGCTTTGAAAAAAGCTCACCGATATTGCGGAACGAGTAGTGGATGATGTCTCCCCTGAGACGTTTGGAGTTTTTGGCTTCAACATAGGAATGCTGCTTCACTTCCTTGAATTTTGCCTTCCGGCGATCAAACAGTCTGATGCAGACATCCGGATACCATCCGCCGTGCCTTATCCACCTGCTTCCGATGTAGTTGCGGCGTGGGAAAGAATAGGCATCGAATTCAGAATTATCCAGATCCAGATTTCTGATGGCTTCAACCATTTCATCCGTAAGCCGCTCATCAGCATCAAGACTTAATATCCAGTTGTTTCCCGCTGTCGGGAGTCCCACATTTTTCTGAAATCCGTCCCCGAGATACGGCTGTACGATAATGATCGCTCCCAGTTCTTCGGCTATGGTTACGGTGTGATCAGTAGAGCCGGAGTCAACAACAATTATTTCATTGCATACCTGCTTCATGTTACTGATACAGTCGGCAATGTTATGCTCCTCGTTCAGAGTTATGATGATACCTGTTATGCTGTTCATCTGTTATGCTCTCCTTCCTGCAGGATGGACTGGTACATATCAATATATCTGGATGCCATGGTTTCCGGAAGAAAATTCTCCAGACTGCTTTTTGCATTCTGTGCCAGCCGGCCGGCAAGTTCGGAGTCATTCAGCAGCTCCCTGATTTTTTCCGCCAGCTGGGTTGCACTTCCGTTTTCAATAAGCAGACCTGTCTGGTAGTCCTTTACAATATCCGGAATTCCGTCAACATTGCTTGCTATTACCGGAATCCCGTAATCCATTACGTCAAGAAGAGTGGAGCCGAGACCTTCATTGCGGGACGGAAACACAAACAGTCTGAAGGCTTTAAGGTAGCTGCCCACATCCTTCTGAAAGCCGAGCCATTTCACTGAAGGCACATCACAGCTTTCCTCCCTCAGCACCTGTTCGTCGCATCCCGCACCGAGACACAGAAAAACCAGATCATCCCGTTCTTTTGCAAGCTGTCTTGCCGCTTCTATTATAATCCTCTGACCCTTGTGACGATCTACGTATGCACCGATATGACCGATAATGATTTTGTTCTGATATTCATTAAGTAAGGATGATGTTTTCTGCAAGTCGCAACTCATATGAGCCAGGGCACTGTTAATGGTCACTACGGGACGGCTACTTATCTCTTTCAGGTATTCTGTAATCGGAGAGGATATTCCTACAAGACGCGACGCCCTGCTGTAGCAGAGATTTGACAGAACTCCCTTTTTGATTTTCTGAGGCACTCTGCGGGTTATGACATACGGAGTTCCGCGTAGTGTGTGCTCAATGAGAGCCCAGTGTGCGGCCTTTGCCTCGTGGGCATTGATGATATCAGCCCTGATATTGCTGAAATGTCCGCCGAATCTGCCTGACACTTCAACTGCAGTAAGGTTTTTAACATCTCTGAGATGCTCGATCAGAGGTGAATTTCTGCGGCATACAAGGTACTGTGCGGCAACTGAGTCCGAGAGATGCCTTATCAGCAGTTCCGTCTGACGCTCGCCGCCGCGGAATCCCTTAGCAAGATTAACATGACATATAGTAAGGTTTTTCATATGAAACTGTGTACCCCAGTATGAAACGATCTGCCGGGATTATTATCTGTTCTTTTGAGTTTCCTCTGTCACATGAAATTACGCGAGTCCTGCATTCAGTGTCCCCGGCATCTGCAGGACTATATTAGCAAAGGACTTGATAAATTTCATCTTTGATTTACACCCAACCGTAAAGGATGCATCTTTGAAAACAGTACGACATTACGGGAGAGCGGGGGGGGAAAACTGTTAACCGGCAGCCTTTCTTTATCATTCTGTCGGGAACTTTGAAGTCGGAAAATAGCCGGAACTGATGATCTGGAATGAAAATAGATCACTTTTTTTCTTGCCTATTTCACAATTAAGATATATTATTCAGCCGCTAGTTTTAGCAGTTTTGTGTATTATTTAACCATACGTGTGGTGTTCGACTTCGGGTTGGATGGCGACACGGCCTGTTTGAGGTTTCCTAATGAAAAAAGATATTCATCCAGAGTACAAGACCATTAAGGTAAAGTGCTCTTGCGGCAACGAGTTTGAGACTCGTTCAACCCTGTGCCACGACATCACCATTGATGTTTGCTCAGTATGTCATCCTTTCTTTACCGGTAAGCAGAAGATTGTTGATACCGGCGGACGTGTAGAGCGCTTCAACAAGCGTTTCGGCATGTTTGCTCATAAGAAGTAATATAAAATAATAAATAGTTGATTAGTTGATTGTTAGAGACCCGCGGAGAGATGCGGGTTTTTTATTTTCTCTTTCTTTCAAATCACATCATTTCACTTATAAGGTGTATTCGGGCTCTGCTTAAATACCTCCTTCCGCCATATTACCTGTCTGCCGGATTTCAAAGAACTGTGATTTCGGGATCGACTGACAATTCTTTGTTTGATCTATCTATAGAATTTACATTGAGATTTGGGTTTTTTATCTGAGTTTTGAATATACTTGAGATAAGGAAGCTTAATGAATTAACCAGATTGCTTTTTGTTCGATATACCCTTATAAAACATAATGTTACGAGTAGCAAAATAGTCAAGTTATTTCTTTATGATTCCTAAGTGCATGTGACAATCGAGAGAAACCTTTTTTGATCCGTTGCAGTGTGATATATGGAGCCGGGCCGTTACTTGTTTTCGGTATACGGAATTGAATCAGTAACAAGGAGATTAGTTAATGTCTCACGATGAAATCTATAAACAGTCTTTGGAATATCACCAGAATCCTCCAGGAAAAATAGGAATAACACTTACCAAGGATGCTAATACCGCTCATGATTTGTCTCTGGCCTACAGTCCCGGAGTTGCAGAACCGGTAAGAGAAATTGCCAGAGATCCAGACAATGCCTATAAGTACACTTCAAAGGGCAACAGTGTTGCTGTCATAACGGACGGAACCGCCATACTGGGACTTGGTAATCTCGGTCCTCTGGCGTCCAAGCCTGTGATGGAGGGCAAGGCACTTCTTTTCAAGCGTTTTGCGAATATTGATGCCATTGATGTCGAGGTTAAGCACAACGGTGTTGATGATTTCATCAATACGGTTGCCAACATTGCCGACAGTTACGGCGGCATTAATCTTGAGGATATCAAGGCTCCTGAATGCTTCGTTATAGAGAGAGAACTTATCAAACGCTGCTCTATTCCTGTTTTTCACGATGATCAGCACGGTACTGCTATTGTCACAGCAGCTGGCATGCTGAACGCATGTCAGATCCAGGGTAAGAAGATTGAAGAGTGCAGAATTGTTTGTGTAGGAGCCGGTGCAGCAGGTGTTGCGTGCATGGACTTCCTCCTGGAAAACGGTGCTCAGAAGAAGAATCTTTTCATGTGTGACCGTCATGGTGTAATCAGATCAGATCGAACCGATCTTAACGGTGAAAAGCCAAGATTTATCAATGACACCGGTCCGAAGACACTTCATGAAGCTCTGACAGGCGCTGATATTCTGGTGGGCGTTTCCGGACCAAACCTTGTAACCGAGGATGAAGTCAAGGGTATGGCTCCTAACGGTATTATTTTCGCCTGTTCAAATCCTGAGCCTGAAGTTTCTCCGGAGCTGGTACACGCGGTTCGTCCGGATATCATTATGGCTACCGGCCGTTCTGATTATCCTAACCAGATTAACAATGTTATCTGCTTCCCGTTCCTGTTCCGCGGTGCGCTGGATGTAAGAGCTAAATGTATCAACATACCTATGATGAAGGCAGCCATGAATGCGATCCGTTTGCTTGCTCAGGAGCCTGTACCTGCCGAGGTGGTTAAGGCGGCGGAGGCTGATCATCTGGAATTCGGACGTGACTACCTGATCCCTAAACCAATGGATCCAAGACTTCTGAAGAGGATCGCAAAGGCTGTTGCACAGGCAGCCATCGATTCCGGAGTATCACAGATTCCGATGCCGGATCATTACATGGAATAAGATGGTATCAGTCTTGTTCAATATTTCCTATGAGGGGAGATCTTATGATCTCCCTTCTTTATTTTGAGATCTGTCTCACGTTGTATATAATGACAGTCTGTCAATGGTTTTTCGTCAAGAAAATTAAAAAGGAATCCAGTCAAAGTCTGGAACTGACGCGCAGCGGTAGAAGGGACGCTTGTACGTTATACACTGGCATCTGCCGGGAAGTGGTATTAAGCGGTTAGTCACCTTTGAGTCCGAAGACTTGCCTGACAGCATTTTGAAATTTCCTATTACGCGATTTAATTAAGGATGTATATGAACAAGTTGTTTTTACTGACAGCTTCGGCAGCTTTTGCTCCTTTGGCTGTAGTGGCATCGGAATCTGCAGATGCCGGCAATAATATATCAGATCAGGATACCATTATTGTTACCTCCACCCGCTATGAGGAGCCTGCATCATCAGCACTTTCTCCTGTTGTGGTGGTAACGTCAGAAGATATCAGCAGAATGCAGGCTACCAGTTTTGCAGATATCGCACGGACTCTTCCTGATATTCAGCTCTTTATCAACGGAGGAAGGGGGCAGCAGTCAAAAATACAGGTACGTGGAGGAAATTCCACTGACGTGCTGGTTCTGATCAACGGTCTCAAGATAAATACGGCATATGACGGAGCTGCATACATTGAGAGAATACCTGTGCATATGATTGAGCGGATTGAGTACATCCGCGGTGTCAGAGCTTCTCTCTACGGCTCTCAGGCGTCGGCGGCAGTAATCAATATTATTACCAGACCCGGTTTCAATGAAGATAATATTCATGTAAAAGCAGGGTACGGATCCTATAAGAACCGTCATGCCAGTGCATCGTTCAAACATTCTGTAGGTGAAAACGGAGAAATAAAGCTGGCTTTGGGCACTGAAAAGGAAAAGGGATACAACGTTCATCCGCTTGACGGCCTTAACAACGGTGATCACCATGGCTTTCAAGGTACCAATTTCATGGCCGATTATCAGCATAAGCTAGGTAACTTTACGATTTTCGGCGATTTTATGTTTAATCAGACCAAATCCCAGTTTGATAACAGCTACATATCCGAGTGGGACGGTCATGGTCATGAATATGACATGAACCGCTTTGATAATTATTCCTTTGAACTTGGTGGAAAATACGACGGAGAAATCTATAAGTCCCGTCTTTCTCTTAATTATCAGAAAACGGATGATTATGAACAGATTATGCTGAATCCGTTTCGTGAAAAGAAGTCTGACAACACGCCGATTTATACAAGAACGACATCCATAAACTGGACCAATGAACTTGCGGCCTGTGATTATCTGACCCTTGCCGGCGGTGTGGATTACCGTCGTGAACACCTGCGTCCTTCATCCAAGGCTTATTACACCAGGATAGAGCCTCAGCATCCTCTGATCCACGATACAGGACTTTACCTCATGGGACAGTTTGATGCAGCCGGCGTTCAGGCGGAACTTTCCGGACGGTACGATCATAATACCCAGTATGGAGCTCACTTTACATATCAGGGCGGTCTGGGCTATACGTTCCTGGATGATTTCAAGATAGGACTTCGCTACGGAACCTCCTTCAGAGCTCCGACTTTTATGGAACTGTATTATCCTTTTGTGGGCAGCGGTGATCTCAAACCGGAGAACTCCAACAGTCTTGAACTTATGCTGAAGGGCGATCACAGGAGCCTTGACTGGAGAATTTCGCTTTTCAAAAACCATTACAAGGATCGTATAATCTATTTTTATGAAACGTTCTCATACAAGAATATAGCCAAGGCTGATATCAAGGGCATTGAGGCTGAGATTGGATTCGAACTCTGGGGTATAAAGAATACTCTGAACGGAAGCATAAAGTCGGCAAAGGACAAGACCAGTCACAATGATGTACCTTATATTCCAAGAAGGGATTTTAAGTGGACTCTTCTTGGCTCTGTATATGATTTTGATCTGTCGGCATCATTCCAGGCTTATTCCAGCCGCTACGCAACAGACGGCGGAAAACGGCTGGGGGGATATGGTATATTCAATCTGGGAGTAGGTTATAACATAACCAGAAATTTCAAACTATCCGTCAAGGCTGACAATATTTTTGACAGACGTTATGAGTATGCCAGAGGTTACAAAACTCCTGAAGCAACTTATGCTGTGAGTTTTGATTTTAATTACTGACAGGATTTGAACTGAATTCAGTCTGTTTTTATTCGGGATTGCAGGTGTCTACTGTAGGCGTTTGCAGTCCTTGAATTTTTTGTAATGAAATATTATGCAGTTGCTCATATGTTCCTTTGAGCAGTCTGGCAGAACTTTCATTGTTTCAGCTGATTATTTTCGATTAAAAGGTTTTTAACTGTATTTGTACCATTTGAACTGGGAAACAGAAGGTGGCTGTTTGCCGGAACTGGGTGATGAGAATTTTCAGGTATTGGTTATAATCGGCTGTGTTTGTCTGATTGTATATGGGAAATTAGATATGAGTACGGTGTTGTTTATCGATTCAGGACTGGGCGGTTTGTCTGTATGGAGGGAGGTTTCTCAGCTGAATCACGGTCTGGACTATCTTTACGCCTTTGATAACGAGTATTTCCCGTATGGTGAAAAGGATGACAGTGTTATAGTCGAGCGGTGCAATCGTATTGTGGCAGCAGTAACCAGCCGGCATGTCGTTGATCTTGTTGTTGTTGCCTGCAACACGGCAAGTACGGTTGCACTTCCCTCTCTGCGCGCAAATTTTGATATTCCGATTGTCGGTGTCGTTCCGGCAATCAAGCCTGCTGCACAGTTGACAAAAACCGGTGTTATCGGTCTTCTTGCCACGCCGGCCACTGTAGCCAGAAAATACATTGATGATTTGATAACCGAGTATGCGGGAAACTGTACTGTTATACGTGTTGGAAGTTCGGAGCTGGTATCCATAGCCGAGGAGAAAATGAAATCCGGAACTGTTGATAAAGAGGCTCTGGCTGATTGTCTTTCTGAGTTTAAAAATAACCCTGACGTTGATACAGTTGTCCTCGGCTGCACACATTTTCCGTGGCTGAGATCTGAAATAGAGAAGGAACTTACATCCCGTATCAGGTGCGTTGATTCAGGTCATGCGATAGCAAGGCGGGTTAATTCATTGCTGAATGGCATTGAGAAGGGAGGGAACAGTGTTCCGAAAAACTCGCTTGCCTTCATGACAAATTCAAAAACAGCTGATTTTTCCAAATATCAGGCCGTTTTCAGCAGGGCTGGTTTTGTATCGCTTGAAGAATTAAAAATCACCGGGTAGAAGATCACGACTGCAAAACTGCAGTTTCTTCTGCAGGAGTTTCAGCATATTTCAGTTATAGGATACCTTTACAATAATGCTTCTTGACTGAAATTGTCTGTTGTTTAATTCAGATGCAGCCTTTTCAGCAGCAGATTTGCACATTTTTATGTAGGCATAGGCCTTCTTCTTTTTGCCCTTGTTGTTTCTCATAATGGAGATTTTTTCTGCATTTCCGTAAACTTTCAGCAGATTCCTGAGTTCGCTGTCCTGTACAGTGTAGGACAGGTTACCTATATACAGACTCACAATCTTTTCACTTGCCTGTTCATTCTGCAGATCAGACTTGCCTGCATTAATGACGGCAGTTTTAACAGTTGAATCTTTTCTCTCTGAATCAGTCGACTTCAATGGATCTGGTGTCTCCTGACTGATCTTAGTTTCTGCGCTCAGCTCATTGTTCGTAAATTCTTTCCGGGTATTCTGAGCCGGCGATTCTGAATTCTGGTTAAGCTGACAGTTCTGATCTGTCTGTACAAGTGTTTCCGGTTGGATAATTATGTTTTCCGCCATGTCTGTCTGAGTCATGCTCTTCTGGCTGTCCCTGTTTCTCAGACGTCTGTTGTTGCGTGCATTTTCAATTGCGATTCTTTTTGCAATTTTTGAAAGCCTCGATTTTTTGACCTTGTTTTTTATTTTGTTTGTTTCCTTGGATATGGAAAACAGTTCACATATAAGAAGGGATGATGCAAAACAGGCTGCAAACACAACTATTGCGGCATTTAGCGGGGAGGCTTTTATAAAACCAAATCCGTAGAATGCTATGTTGGCAAAGACAAAGGATATGATAATTGAAAAGAAGATATTTGCAGTAACTCTGGTTATAGAATTCATGGACGCTCCTTAATTTCCTTGATTTTATATTCTTTTTTGCCTTTCTGCATCATGAATGAACGTTATTTGTTCACTCAGTTAAAAAAACTCTTGCAAATGTATTTTGAAGTGTTTAATATATGCATCCGTTGAGTGACGCAACTCACAGTTCTTTAAAAAAGCAAATAAGACAATCTGTGTGGGCACCGCAAAAGAGATTCGAGAGGATGGGCTTTTGACGGTGACAGCAAACAAAAAAAGCAAGTCAACGAAGAAAGAGCCGAAAGAACTTAGAATGAAGAGTTTGATCATGGCTCAGATTGAACGCTGGCGGCAGGCTTAATACATGCAAGTCGAACGGTAACAGTGAGGAAGC